>Ga0214542_1001481_pt1 | contig 48147 bp, 22 predicted proteins | sample CNSS1metaG_FD_160096 | JGI IMG/M metagenome (GOLD analysis project Ga0214542, IMG submission 160096) | Root nodule microbial communities from cowpea collected in UCLA plant growth center, Los Angeles, California, USA - CNSS1 | ecosystem: Host-associated > Plants > Roots > Nodule | place: USA... | reverse complement strand
AAGGAGGACAAGAGCAAAATGAGTGAAAAACTGAAGGGTATGGGGGTCCTTCTGTAGGGCAGGGCCTTGGGCCTCTGAAAAAGGCCAGGCCCATCACTTAAGGACACTGAAAAAGGAGCCTTACAATTTTCCTTTTTATATTACTTTTTAAATTAATTTTAGCTTAGCGAAAACATAACCTATCTATATATTATTTTTTAAATCGATGCTCTCCATGAGCAAATTTTTTTGTAGTTTTAAAAAAAATAAATAAATGGTTTTAAACGTTTACTTACTATAAAATATACTAATTTAAAAAAATTGTCCGTTAGCAAGAGTATGATTCTCTCTATATTTTTTTAATTAATTTTATTTTAATAAGGACTTAATCCTTTCTTTATATTATTTTTTTAAAATTAATTTTAGCTTAATAAGGATCTAACCTTTTTATTTATTATTTTTTTAACAATTTTCTACTTTAGAAATTAAAATTTTATCTTTGCACTCTCTTTACATTATCTTTTACTAATAGTTTAACAAGGATCTATCTCCCTTTATCTGTTATTTTTTAAAATGATTTTTTTAATTTAGCAAACTCTTTGTATATCGTTTTAAAATGTATATTAAAAATTATAAATTTCATACTTCATCCCTAATTGAAGTTGATTGTTTGGAGTTTTTAATTCATGCTATTGTTTGCACTTTAATGTTTTCAAACACCGAATGATGTAATTTGAATGCATTTTCTAGCCAAATAGGTAAACGCTGATTATTCACCAAATAATTGTTCCTTTTAAAAAAATAATAAAAAGGAGGGCCAAATTATTACTATGCCATAGTTACGTCTAATATTTATTTTTTTAAAAAAGGGCTAATTTGTTGTAAGATGTAATTATATTTTTTAAGAAAATAAAGAATTGAAGGATATAGTTTAATATTTATATTGAAAAACGAAAAAAATGAGGGTCACATTCTTGCTAGTCCATAATATTTCTTTTAAAAAAATAAAAGTGATGGTTAGATCCTCACTAACTTTAATATTTATTTTGAAAAACTAAGAAGTGAGGTTTAGACAGTTGTTAGTTCATGAAAATAAAACATTTTTTTAAAAAATAAAATTTTAACAAGGATTTAGCCCTTACAAGTAACAATATTTTCTTAAATTATAAAACGTTAGTGAAGGTCTATTAATATTTTTTTAAAAATAAATTATTGATACCGAGAAACAAAGAGTGGGTGTCACCTACATATTTTTTAGAGGGTTTTGTCGGTCCTCGTTTCATTAGATTAGATACAAGGATGAGTTAATTTCCCACACATAAAGTGGTGTAAGAGAGGATTTTTCGAAATTTGTTGCGATGATTTTTGTTTGTTTTCTGGTAGTGTTTTTATTTAAAAAAACAAGTTAATAAGGTTTCTTCAAATCGATACTAGTGACATTATGAGAGTAGCAATAACATTACTTTTTTTTTTTTTTATTGTTTGTGTTAACAAGTGTTAAATTGGTCTTCTAATATTTTTCTCTCTCAATTTGATTTTGATTTTTTTTTAAATGATTTAATTTGGTCATTGTTCTCAATTTTGAACAAATAAGTTAATGTCAATCTACGTGTCGATTTATGTTTTTTTTTTAATTTTTTGATTTTTAAAATTTTTTAAATTTTTTTTTATATGTCACTTCACAATTTTACCGTGTCAAAAAGATTTAATTTGGTCTATATATTTATTTTTAGTTTTAATTTAATCATGTTTTTTGTAATAATGAAACAATATTGTCATTCTCGATATATGTTTTGTATAAATTTTATGCTAATATTCTTATTAAAATTAATATTTTTATTAAATATTTGTAGAAATATTTTTAAATAAACCTTTTCTTTTTAATTTTATTATTAAACAAAGTTAAACTCCAAATCTAATTTCAATAATTAATCATTTTTTGTTATTATATATAAAGACATCAAGTAAATTTAGTAAAGATTAAAAATCCAATAACTTACGTAAATTTAAGAACTAAACTTTAAGTTTAAAACAAAATCAAAATTGAAAGTTTTGTACAGAAATTAAAGTTACTTTAAAAATATTTTATAAAAATGTTAATTTTAGTAAGAATATCACCATAAATTTATATAAAAAGTAAATTGAGGAAGAACAATATTGTTTTATTCTTACAAAAATTGAAACTAAATTAAAATGAAAAACAAATATATGAACTAAATCGAATATTTTTACACATCACACAAATATAAAGTGGCATGTGTAAAAAAAATAAAAAAATGATTTTTTTTAAAACTATAAGTTAATACTGTTCGGTTAAACTAACAGTAAATACCAAATTAATTTATTTTTAAAATATAAAAAAATTAGATAAAAAAAACAATTTAACACATTCTAACAAAATTAAGAACAAAACATAATTTAACTTGTAAAGAAAAAAAAAAATGTAAGAACATTTGTTTTGTAATATTTAGATAGAGTAGATACTTTTTTCCTGTTGAATCAGGTCAAAACATAGATTGTCTATCCAAAACCAAGACATATAAAGAAGTTGCAAATTTTCGAACAAAGGGACCCAAGATTTGAGAACTGTGTAAGCACATCACATAAAGAACGCTCACAGAGAGTTTGAGGAAAGCATTTCCGATGAGTAAGACTCTGCATATTATGGCAATGAGACAGTGCTTCGCAGGTTCTGGACAAGCTAACCGCTCTGTCTTCTCTCTCGGTTTTTCCTCAATTCTTCCTACCTTTCACTACAAAAGTACCAAACTAATGAAAAGGAGTTGCACTACCCATGCCATTTGCCATGCTACAAAGGTAGGTACCCTTTTTCATTTTAATCCTTAGTTCCAGTTTTTTAAGAAAAAAGAACATTATTTTGGTCGCCAGGAGTGTAAACTGAATCCTTAAACCAAAGAATTTCATTATAAGTTCATGGGATGTCAAAACATGTCTGTAAATTTTACATTTTTATCTTTGAACATATGCAAATGTTATCGCTTTTAGTAACACAAGTTTTTAAATTTTGGCTGAGGGAATGGACAGTGTACTTTCAAGATTCGTTTGTAAAGTTTTTCTTATCTTCAGATACCAAGGTTACGAAATTATACCCTATCGGACCCGAATGATGTTTTCCCCTTGTTTTAAAAGGACAACTTAGAACGGTGTTATAGATGTTTTCATTGATGTTTTCCAATCTTACTCTGATTGGTGAACTGTGAGAAATGAAGTTAAAAGAGTATAGAAGCATGAGAAATGATACATAGACACCAGATGATGGTGGCAGGCACGAAGGTAGAGTAAGAGATGGAAGAGAGAATGATGTAGATATGATGTGATAATGAAGAAGTAGAGAACACATGATGAGTGTTAAACAATATAAAGTATAGAAGTGTGAAAATGGACGCTGGTATACCAGAAGACACTTTGAGAGAGAAAGAGACAGAAGAGCAAATAGGCCAAGATATGACTGATGATATGACATGATTAGAAGAAAGAAACAGAGAGAATTGTGAGCGTTGAACAATATAAAAATATAGAAGTATTAAAAATGATGCATGGACACTCACACAGTACTATGCAATTTGAGAGAGAGATGAGAGCGAGAATAGTGTAAGATACGATTGGTAATATAATGTGATGAAAAGAAAAAGGTTGAGAAAAATGACAAGTGTTAATGAAGTGTTTGATCTGTTGAGGTACCCAAATAAAATCATTTTTCATGTGTTTATGTTACTTTACTAAGTTTTGTCTTTATTGTAATCAACTACGCTTTTGAGCTCCAGTTAATGTGATTATGACTCCAACACTGTATTCTTTGCCGTGAAGTCAAATGAGGAGCTGTTGGTAGTTGTTGGGGGTGGGGCAGCTGGAGTGTATGGAGCAATTCATGCTAAGACTGTGGCACCCCATCTTAGTGTCGTAGTTATTGAGAAGGGAAAGCCTCTCTCCAAGGTTTGTGTCATAATGCCATCATGCTATTCAATTTCTGTGCAATGTTCTCATTCTCTGTTGTTCTTCTCATTGGTACTGTCTGCAGGTGAAAGTTTCTGGAGGAGGACGATGCAATGTGACTAATGGGCATTGTGTTGACAATATGGTAGTCCTGCTCTCTTTGTAAAGTTAAAAACATATATGTTTTTTTGTGGGATAGTCTTTTAACTGCCTTGCACTACCATATCACTTTTTTGTTCTGAGACCATTTAGAGAAATATAACAAGTTAATTTGATGTTTGTAATCAACTGCAGGTGAGCAGGTCATTATTCTATTGGTTTCTTTCCTCCGAGGAATTATTAAATTGTCATTTTTAGATATTTGTTTTGTTGTGTCTTGCATGTTATTACTTTATTTGATTACCATAATGGAAGCTTAAATGTTTTGAATATGATTAGTTTGTAGATTTTGGCAGAAAACTATCCGAGAGGTCACAAGGAACTGAGAGGGTCTTTTTTTAATATACACGGTCCAGTGGATACAATGTCCTGGTTTGCCTCTCATGGAGTGGAGCTGAAGGTTTTCCTGTGAAAAACTTCTAATTACTTGCTTCTGTTTCAACTTTCAAGAGTACATTTCTAATTCATGATTAACTGCTCTTAGGTTGAGGATGATGGCAGGGTATTTCCTGTCAGCAACAGCTCTTCTTCTATAATTGATTGTCTCATGTCTGAAGTGAAGCAAAGGGGAGGTATGATGTCCTAGTATGTTATGCTTTTGGCTGTTTGTGTAATGTGGATTCGGTTGGTGAAACATTGTATATTAAAAATAAAAATGAGCTTTCTGTTATCTTATATGTCCATTTACCCCCTTCTGTCACTTACACAATGTGACTCTTTCTCTGAAGTCAAATCCTAAAAAAAAATTATAGTTGGTAAATCATGCCTTTTTGTCTTTTAGTTTTCCCTTGGTTTGAAGATTAGTTCAAGGTTCATAAGCCAAAATGTTACTATATGGTTATAGTAGTATAGACAGAGATTTTAATCTGACAAAGCTGCCAGTTCATCCCAAATGGGTATAACAGTTATAACAGCCAAAATGTTACTCATAATTCATTAAAATCCTCTCTATATGAAGTGTTCACTCCACAAAATGGATGATTTGTTTATAGCATGCTATATATTCAACTTGGAAATACTAAATTGCATATTCCTAGATCCCTACCTGTATGAAACTCATAGCCTAACTCAATTTCACAGAATCAGTTTGTAATATCAAAATTGCCTCCACTACATATTGTATTTTGGCACTATCTCTAGTCAATGTGCGACTTGGAATTTTCCCAATACAGTTCCTCACATCTAGCACTGCTGGGCTTGATATGATTATAACATTGTCAGTGACCCTTTTAATGGAACTAAAACAGGCTTCAATATCATCTTACAAAGTTGCTTAGGCCTTACTCAACCCTTTAAAACTGGTTTTTAGGGTGAAATTTTGTCTTTGTTCAATGTGTAACTTGGGCTTTTTCTAATAGATTTTATGAACATCAACTTCAGTTTGTGTTTTATAGTCCTTTGATTTCAAGATTTCTATGATGTACATTCAATCTATCAATGCTGAACTCTGTATTCTGAAATAGTTTCTCTGCAGACCAGAAAAGTTGTAGCAGCAATATCTATTTTATCTAGTGGCAAATTCCTTCTTGAGATTCAGCAGCACACATCTGTTCATGTTGAACGTGTTGAAGCTGATTATCTATTGCTTGCTAGTGGTAGTAGCCGTCAGGTTGTGGTGGATAATTGATTTATTTGAATTAAGAGGCATTAATCTTGTCATATTTTCTTAAACAAGTTTCTTTCTGTCATAGGGTTATACTCTTGCATCTCAGCTTGGTCATTCAATTGTAGATCCAGTGCCAAGCTTGTTTACTTTCAAAATAGAAGATTTGCGTTTGCGGGAGTTGTCTGGGGTAAAGTATCAATTTGTGAAGTAGGGAATTCAAACTCATTATTCATGATTAGTACTTATAGAGTTGTTTCTGCATACATTAAGCTTCTTTTCTACTCCTTTATATTTGGTTTCCTTAACTGTCAGGTTACATTCCCTAAAGTTAAAGTGAGGCTAAAATTGGATAGTGTTCAAAGGAATATACCTAAGCTTACACAGGTATGCTTTGTTATTACCACAGGTTAAAACTAGTTTACCTTGGTGCTGTTACTACAACAGATTAAAAATTGAAAAACATGTACATGATATTGTCAAATTTTAGGTTGGTCCCATGTTAGTTACACATTGGGGGCTCAGTGGACCTGTTATTCTTCGGTTATCTGCTTGGGGTGCTCGTTTTCTGTTCAGTTCAAGTTACAAGGGTAAGGAAAATCTTTCCCGATATTATGCATTTGGAATCTTCAAAATTCTTATGAAAATTTAAATCAATTCTTGTATGAAACTTCTTGAGATTATAGTAAAGGATTTCAATTCATGTACAAATCATTCTGTTTAATATCTTCTAATGTTTGTAACTTTTTGGTAGGATTTGTAAATCATTTTCACTCAAGAAAATTCTTTTCTATTCTGCAGTGTTCCAATTTCTCCACTTTCTTTTTACAGATATTGTTATAATTTGGATGCAGGCAAACTTTTTGTGGATTTTGTCCCTGATCTGCATGTGGAAAGTTTGAAGTCTATTCTTTCTCATCACAAGCTTCAATATGCGGTAAATTATTGCTCTGTGTGCTCTATGCAAAATTCTACAAACCTATATTCCATTGTATTAAGTTAGACGTGGAAGGTGATTATATGATTTTGTTAATAAGATTCTTATCTTCGTCAGTTAATATTTGTAGCATAAATCCATTTATCTTGCTCAACATTTTATGGAACTGGCGTGGTTAAGGATAAGAAAAAATTGGTTTGGTTTCATAATTGGAAATTGGAATGTCTAATATGAGTCTGCAAAATGGGTTTGCATGGTAGATGCACTCTGTCTAATATTGTTGATTTAGTATAAAGTTGTATCAAGACAACCACAATCATATTATAGTTTTTGTTAGAAGTGAGTTTAAAGCCCAACTCAACCCTACAAAACTGACTTGTAAAGTGAGGATTGCATCCACTTATATATTGTGAATTGACCTTATCTCTAGACGATGTGGGACTTCCAACAATTTTCTTCTTTCCTCAAATTTTCTTTTAATTGAGTTTAGGAACTTGCATTAATTCAATGTAAGCAGTTTGATCAAAGACTATTTCCATGTAAATTTCGATCATCATGTCCTTCACTAAAAATTTGTAACCAATTGTGTTCACATTGGTTGCCCTAATTTGTTTTGCTTGTGCCTTTGCAGAAACAAAAGGTACTTAATTCCTGTCCTCCTGAATTTGGCATAACAAAAAGATTCTGGAGCTATGTGCTGGAACGACAGGTTTCATAGCAATTCCTAGTTTTTTGATAGAAAAAAGTGTGTTTTTAATCCCTATACTTTCATTAAGCTTGGTATTGGTCTCTCTAATTTTAAATTGACGAACTTAGTCCTGCATTTTTTAAAAATATATGAATTTACTCCCTCTACATGCTTAAACTTAGCATTTGATGATGGTATTTTACTGAGGAACTAAATTCACCTATTTTCTAGAATTAGAGGACTATGTTCATTTATCTGAAAGTACAGAGATTAAAATCAAGTTGGCTGAAAATATAGGTTGCAAAAATACATTTTTCCTTTTTTTGCTAATTTAGTGTTGTAGTTGTAATTAAAAAATCTTGACAAATTATGTAAATAATGTTCCTATGTAGGGTTTTAGTGGAGATGTCTTGTGGGCTTCTATTTCAAATAGTTCATTGATGTCCATAGGTTCTTTGTTAAAGGACTGCATGTTTGAAGTGACAGGCAAGGTAAGGTTTCTTATCCTTTCTTTAATGTTACTAAATTTTGTTCATACATTTTGTGGTTTAACATTTCTTCTGTCCTATCAAAGGGTCAATTTAAGGATGAATTTGTTACTGCTGGTGGTGTTCCCTTATCAGAGGTTCTCTGTCTTAACTTTCTTCACTTTTTCCTTCATCCTCCCTACCCTAGCTTGCTTCCATTAATTAGAAATATTATTTAATGTTTTTTTTTTTTTTTAAGATTTCGCTTAATACAATGGAAAGCAAAGTTTGCCAACGTCTATTCTTTGCTGGAGAGGTATATCAAATTTAAAAAATTGCCTTTTGTTTCAATTTTTGAAGTAGAACTAGAGAAATGTTATATGTAGAACAATTCATACAACAGTTGTTTGTGTCTGTCTCTTTTGTACATTATTTTTCACATATCAGAGTGATAGAGAAATATAAACACAACAAAACTGTTGTATAAAACATTAGGGTTTTCCTAATCTATGCCCTTAGATTCTAGTTAAGAAATTAAAAGGAGAAAGTTTTTTATTGGAAATCATATGGAAGTGTATTAAAATATCATAGGGGAACACATTTTTCTCTGTGTTGGAAGTCCCACGTCGATTAGAGATAAGACCAATTCACAATATATATATAAGTAGGTGCAATCTTCACCTTACAAGCCGGTTAAAACTAAAAACTTTTGCATATTGTATCACATCTCAAACTATACAACATGATAATGCAATATTAAATGTTTCTTCTGCAGATTCTGAATGTTGATGGGGTAACTGGTGGTTTCAATTTCCAGGTAAATGAAGGCTTAATTGGCATATGATTATTGACAACTAGCAATTCCAATTTTCTGAGTTATTAATAATAAAATCTTGTATGTTATACATGTTGAATTGTTCAATTCTTACCACCATAAATAACATTATTATTTTTTGTCTTGAGGTATATTCCTGTCTGAAATTTCTCTTCTATTTCAATTGTCATTGGATATTCTTCTGCTTTTATGTTGCCCCCATTTTTTTATGTATTGCTTAAAATAGCATAAATCCTATGGTTTTTCTCTCAAAGTATTAGAAGTATATACTATATCCTATACAGTATAAAAAGAAAGTCCATCAAATCAACCTATGGTGACTTGGTAGCTAGTTGTAAAGTAAATATCTCATGATATTATTGATGGTTATTTCTAGTGGAATTTCTCTAATTAGTTTCTATAAAAACTTTATTTTTAGTGGGGGTAGGGGCAGGGTTTTGCTATTCTAAAAAATATATATTTTTATTTTAAATAGCTTTTCCAAAATTATGCTTGGCTTGACTTTTTCTTGAGGATAAAAACTCTTAAAAAAAGCTAGGAGAACAATATTAAAAAAGTCTTCAATTGAAAAGGTCAATGTATTATTGGCACTTATAGTATTTTTTTTATGTGGACTTTTTTTTTCTTTTATAGGAAAATAATGGACTGAAAAAACTAGGTTAATTAGAATTTTAGTTTTTTTTTTAAAAGGATCTGCAAGTTTGGTCTTTTTTTCTGTGACTTTAGTTTCCAAATTTAAAAAAGTCACAATTTTACATTTTATTTCTTTATTCTAGCTTAATTGGATTCTAGACATAAAATTAAGAAATAGTTTAATATTCTAAAATGCAAACATAAAAGAACTAAATGTATTCAGAATCAAGGATTGAACCAAAATTATCAATTTTTTCAAATCTGGGATCAAAATTCTAATTTAGCTAAAGGAAATATTGTATTTTTCTGATAATAAATATCATATGGCTTGGTATGTGTATACAGCATTATAATTTAGCATAATTTGAGGGTCCAGTTTTCCTTAGAACCATTGAATCATTCACTTTGGCATAAAAGGAAAAAGGAGAACAACTTTATGACTAATTGATTAATGTCTCATGGTATACTGAAGAGTCAAGACAGAGCTTCTTCTTCATTCATTTTCCTTTGTTCTCTGTGCAGAATGCTTGGTCAGGAGGATTTATTGCAGGAAGCACTATTGGTGGATTAGCACTTGAATCTTGTAATGGTTTAAAGTAAATGCAAATTTGCAAATTGCATGCTTTTGTTGGCAACTTGGCCTTTCTTTTCTGGTTGCCAATGAGGACAAGTACTGCATTTTCCTTTTTTTTAGCATAAGCATAGTTTAGTGGAAGAGATTTGATAGGAAAAGTTCTTGAAAAATGAGATTCTTCTGGCAAACAAGAAATATACTTTTAACCTTCTAAATCATACCAAAGGAGAAAACATGAATGCAGTATCCACTCACTGATTGTACTGTTCTTTGATTAAAATTTGATCATTCATATAATACAGATTTACATAAAAAGAAAAGTATGTATTAAAATGGTGAAACTTCAATTTGATTGTATAATACTTTTAAGTTTGTATTTAAGTTTGTTTATAATAAATGGTGTACTTAGCTTATGTTTGATGTTACAAAAATGGTCTAGTTTGTATTGATACCTTGTTATGTTTGTGTAGACATGTCAAAGTAAGCTAACTCAGTTCACATGGATTGACTCACCACGAGTCAGGTTGAAAATGAGTAAATCCAATCGGACTCACTTTATAGTGAGTCAGAAATTTTGCAACTCGGCTCAATCTACCACGTGTTGGTTGGTAGGTTAAGTGGGTTGATTCATTAAGTCACATCAAAAAATTATTTATGTATTTATTTTTAAGTATTCAAATATTTAAATAATTTTTTAAGCAACCCATGAGATGACAATCACATTAAAATCAAAAATTAATGTCTTCATCATGCTCACTACTGATATATGATGAATTGTTTCCAAGAAAATGTTCATATAATCCAAAAAAAATGACTAATATTACATATTTTCTGTCATGTTATTCTTCAAAATGTAAATAAAAAAATTACACATTTTTGTCATACTAATTTAGAAAAATTTGTTTATAAGACAGTTGTTTGAGTAATTTACTATAGGATAAAGATTATAGTTAAAGATTAAAGTATCAACATATATAACTTGACAATCAAATTAATTAAATATTCAAATTATTCAATCATTATTAAGCAATATTCTAGCATTTAAAAATATGAAATTGTGAACCTATATAATTAGGGTAGTAAGTAATTATTAAGAAAATTTAAAAAAAAATGTAAAAAAATGTTGATGGGTTAAGTGGGTCAATCCGGCTTGAACCGTAGGTTAAATGAGCTGGGTTGAGTTCAACCTACTTTTGAAAAAAACTAAATTTTTCTTAACTCAACCCAGCTCGAACTCTTGGCGAATCGAGTTGATTCATGGGCTGAAACTCATTTTAACATTTCTATATTTGAGCATAATCTAAGTGTGAGTTTATGTCTTTAATTTAGTAAAAATGACAAAATTAAATATTATATAATAATAAAAAAATAATAAATACAATGATTTTGGGTTAAAGATAATGTAAATCAATTATGTAGATTGGACAGAACTTGTGGACTACATAGGTAGAATGCAGAATGTCAAGGTTTTTCTTATAAGTATTAAATGCATTTCAAGGGTTAAAAAAATCAAGTTTAAATCAAACATACATTTAAATAGGAAATAAAAATATTAAAATCTATAGGAACAATAATTATATGTCACCAAGGGACAAACAAATTTATATTATCCTCTCAATAAATATACAAAACAATTATACTTATCATTGAGTTCGTCATTAAATAACCAAATAATGACAAAAGCACAAAATCAACAATGCAGAAAAAATGGACAGGACAATGAAAATGGAAATTGAGAGCGACACAAAAGGAAAAGAGAGAGAAAGAATGAAAGCAAATAAAGACTCTGACGGAACAAATAAATATAGATAAAGGCGAGCGATAACGACACTTGCATGCAGAAGTTGTAAATAATAAAATATGAATAAGTATTAATTTAATATAAAAATTTAAGTATATTAATTTTATTTAAACTTGTTAACATAATTAAACATGGAATTAATTTTTAATAACTGTAAACATTCAAAAAAGTGACAATTATTAAAAACAGAAAATGTGCTCAATTATTATTTATTAATAAAATTTAAACAATATAAAATTAAAATTAATTATATTTTTTTTATTATATTAAAATCAAAATGTATCAGTATAATGTATTAAAAACATGTTTATTTTGTAGAAAATTTATTAAGATTTTTTTTAATGTTAGATTGGAAAAACTTTGAACTAATCGTGACTAAAATTTTTGACAACTTGAAAATATTAATTAAAAAATTAAACCAAAAAATAACACCAAAATTAAAAAAAAAAATCATAATTAATTTCAGACAAAATAATGTAACTATATCAATTGAAAATCATTTAAACTGATTTTACTAAAAAAATGGTTATCATCTCCAGACCAATAATAACCTAAACTAATAGTTAACTAAAAAAAATTCTTCCACTAATGCTTTCGTTTTATTAAATATTACAATAAAATTTATATTTAATAATAATTGAAAGGATTTATTAAATAAAAATTCTACAAGCAACACTCAAATAAAATATTTAAAATTAAACCAATTTAAATTATAAACAATTCAAATTCACAATATTTTATATATTATTCTCATCCTCAAATTTTTGACCAGGAAGTTTAGACAAGATTGGCTTTGAAATAATCTCTTTAGCAATGCTTTATCATGGATAAAAATTGTGTTCTTAATTATATTTATTTAAAGATACACAAAACTAATATTACAGTAACAAAAGTTAGAGGAAAAAAGGAATATTTTCCTGTTATATATTAACAAACAAAAAGTGTCTGGATGAGAGAAAGAAAGTGCAGCAAAAGCTCAAATAACAGATAAAAAGTAAAAAAAGAAAAATAAAATAAAATAAAATAAAAGCATATGATCTTATTTTAATGTAAAAATTAGTACATTACTACACAACCATGATTTACCCCAAGTTAACGAAATAAAAAAAAAAAATTGTTGCAAAAAGTTTGAGTCGAGGATAGTGACTAAGAAAGCAGCTTTAAGGAAAACGTAACAGTTGGGTTCACTTTGATGCTTTGGAATCAGAAAATCCCAAAATCCAATTCAACAACTTGTTTTATTCACCTTTTTCTACCCCTCTTTCCTCAAGTCTATTTCCTGCTAAAGGTTTACCACCCTCTTTTCCATTGCATATTCCACCATCCCAAAATGCACATTCCCATGACAAACCAACAAGAGTGACACATTTTTAACATCCCACGACACTATAATTTAAAAAGGGTTAAATATATTTTTATCCCTTAATTTTCGATGAATTTTAAAATTAGTCCATTTCGAAATTTTAGATTAATTTAGTCTTTTATCTTTTGAAATATGTGGATTTAGTCTTTTTAATAAAAATTTGTTAGGTTTATTTGATGTTTCATATGCATTTCAGGATTGTATTTAAATTATTTATAATATTTGACACATTTTTGCTTTAATGTTAAGTCAAATACTAGTATGAAACACGTTTGAAATGTCAAATAAACGTAACAAAATTTGATTAAAAGGACTAAATCCACATATTTCGAAAGATGAAAAACTCAATTGGTTCAAAGTTTCGAAATGGACTAATTTCAAAATTAACTAAAAGTTAAATGATCAAAAATATATTTAACCCTTTAGAAAGTACTAATATTTCGACGCCACACTATTTTTACAAAGACTATTTTATTCTTCTATTATCTCTATTAATCAATTCCATGATTAGAAAAAACTATTTATAATGAATAAAAAATTGAAAGTGATTTTATTTATAGTTTAAGCAATTAATTTAAAATAAACTACTTTTATGCATTATACTTAATAAGCAAAAACTCATGTATTTTTCTAAACATAAAATAAATTTAATATAATATCTTATGTCTTTAAAAAGTTTGTGTGGATATTTGAATTTTCCAACTTCTTTATTCTCTAATAAACTATTTATCCTCTATTTAGATGATGATTTTAAATTCATTTCATCAAAAAATTAAATATATAAAATAATGTCATATTTAAAATAAAAAATATGAAATAAATAAATTATATAAATAAATATGTATTAGAAAGTATATTAAATTTAAAATTAATATACATGATAGTTAAATTTTAAATCACTAAAATGAAATTGTATAATAAGTGGAGGGCAAATTACTTACATGCCATTTCACTGCTGAATAATAACATAGACATATAATAGGTGAGTAATTAATTTATTAAATATTTAAAAGAAATTCTAATTTACTAATTTTTTAATCAGTCTTCATAAAACATTCCTTGTCTTAAGGAATTTGATTCGCCACAGTTAAACCAACGTACCAGTGGCTGTTATACAGTGCTCACAACATTCTTTTTTAACGTTTATTTTTTGTCTCTCTATGTTTTTTCATTTGCGCTTCCTTTCAGACTCAGTTTTTCTCTGTTTGAACAAATTTTCATTCAGTCGTTGTTCATATATTTTCCGAGACGCAACACTCGAACAGTTTCGCCATTTTTCTCGGTGCTCACGTTCGCGCATTTTCTCTCGCGGAATGCGCAGGGATTCCGTTACGACGACACCGTTTCGTTGTTAATTTATCGCATTGGATTCGAGGACGCCAGCGAGGTTGAATCGATCGCAGAGATGGCGGTGGCGCTCGCGGAGAAAGTTAAGATCGGCGTCTGCGTGATGGAAAAGAAGGTGAATTGTCACTCAGAGGTTCTTTCTTTCATTACACTTAATCAATCAATCTCGTTTCTTCGTCTTCTATTTCGTCTTTTGTTTTGCGTTTTGATGATTTGGTACTACGGCGGCATAGTTTCGGATTTCGAAGCGAGTTTGAACTTCGAAGAATGCGCGCGATTCCCTGCCTCTGTTTTTCTGTCCTCATTGCTGGATTGGATTTTGCAGGTCTTCTCTGCGCCTATGGGACAAATTTTTGATAGGCTACAAGCGTTTGGTGAATTTGAGGTAGGTGAACGAGTTTGCGTTTGCAGTGTTCTGGTTTTTTTATTAGATGTGGTGGCTTGTTGTTGAATAAACTAGGAATGAATAACAGAGTTTGGATTATTCGATTTCTTTTTTAATGCTAATGTAAACCATATGAGTGAATAATACGAAACGATTATATATCTTAATAGTTTAATTTCCTTCCACAACTTTACATTTTCAACATAAAAAATTACAGTTGGTATTTACACAACTTTTACTATAATTATAAAAGTTCACGAATCATCTATCACGTGAGATGCGTGATGATTCATTGTCAGCACATATACTGCTTACTCAAAGTTTATAATGTATTTTTATGAGTTGACTCTTAATGCATTGTTAGTGTAAAATATGTTATATTATGGATCATTGTATAATTCTTAACTTTTAACCAAATTATAGTAAAAGTCAACAAACTTATTTTCTGTGATCAATGTTATATTCTGTGATTACACGATAGAATATTGTCAAAGCTCAGTACATACTCCATTATTTATCCTGTTTCTATTATATATTATTTTGTTCTGTGAAAGAAACGGCTGAGTTGGTAATTGTGTTTTCCATTTTTTTTTTCAATGTTTTTTTTTCTGTTTATTTTTATTCTTATTTGATATTTTTTGTCTTATTTGTAGGTCATACATTTTGGGGACAGAGTGATCCTTGAAGAACCAGTAGAGAGGTATGATAGTCTTATTCGTATAGCTGGAACCTTAGTTTGAACTCTAAATTTTGGAGAGCAATATTTGTGGTCCTGTTTTAGAAAAAAAAGTTTCACGTGTGTATTCCGATGAGTCTTTTATTATAATGCATCCAACTTAGGGAGTAGGAATGAAACAGTTGGGCAGACAGAAATTGGGAATGCAAGCAAGGTGAAACTTTTGTAATTACAAGGTTATCAACGAAAAATACAAAGGAAAATAAACTAAACATTCCCTAAGTTTTAGTTTTCACCATGGGAAAATGATGGAATTTTTGAGGATGTGGAAAGTTTCATTCACATGTATCAGTTAAACATTTATAATATCCTATTGTATGTTTGTGATTACATTCTTTTAAGTTATTTTGCTATGTTTGAGTTTGCTATAATATTATTTTTACTGGAGTTTGAGATTGCTGAAGTGTTTAAACTTTGTTGATTTTGGAAGGAACTAAAAACAACAGTGCCAACGTTTCTTTACGGCACGAATCTATATGAACTGCTTAAAAGTTCCATGATGACTTGACATCATTAATTGTATTTGTACTTGGTACATTTAAGTTACAGATGAACTGTTTTATTTTTGTTGACCTTGTGGATGTTTAAGGCTATGCCATTCCAGTAATGTTTAAATATTGTATTATTTCAGCTGGCCAATATGTGATTGTTTGATTGCTTTCTATTCCTCGGGATATCCCCTTCAAAAGGCGGAGGCGTATGCTGCTTTAAGGAAGTAAGCTTGTTTATTTACCAACTTCATTTGATTTTAAGGTTAAATGTATGTTTTGTTACTCACCAGCCTGTATATAAGATAGTGTAAGATCGTTAAAAGTTGGGTTATTAAGCACTAAAATGTTCTTGAATTACATATAGGCCCATGAACAGCTACATCCGTGATGGTCAAATTCTTGTATAAATATAATATAACAATACATATATGCTAGCTTATTGACAATCATCTTCTGAAAAAAGAAACCTTTATTTTCTGGTGTATTTAGTTTACATGACTTTTGATGTGAGAATTTTTATGGTTCTTTGCTCTGATATTTCAAGGTAATTTCATTTTCTGACGCTGAAATTGGGAGGGGATTTATTTTACTGTCTAGTGGAACTGTAAGGCGTTTGTGCTGCTCTTTTCAAATGTTGTGTTGAGAATTAGGCGTCACCACTGACAGTAAATTCTCCGCTAAGTTTGGTATGAGTGTAAAATGTGTTATTCATGAATTTGCATGCAGATTAAGACACGTGAAGTGTACAATTATGAGAAACTAGTCATTCTTGTGTATAAACTTTTATTAGATTGCGAGAGAAATCAGAGAGAATGTCTTGTAATTAGATAAATGCCAGTAGCACACTATTATTGGTTGAAATTTATTGAAACTTCAAAACTTTGGTAGGTCCCTCTTCTTATTTAATAAGATTCTCTTGATTTTTTAGTTTTCAATAAATTTCAATCAATTGTAGAGTGTGTTAGGAAGAGTATTGGTAGAATGATGAAAGTACAAAGATGACGAGTCACCAGGTAACAACTCTACTAAGTCAGGCTGAGTTTGTTATTACAGTCTGACAATTGCAGCTGTAACTAACTGTGCTGAAATACAAAGGTCAGGCTATAGAAAATCCTGAGATATACTTAAGAAAAATATTCTCTTGCAACTTTTAAGTTGCTTCTGAATCGTAAAAATAATTGAAACTGATCGTAACTAGAATTAGCCTCTAACTTCTAGGAAGATTTTGAAATCTTCACAGGGTATTATTGATCCACGAATGGTTTGACTCTCACACCTCCTTTTTCCTAGTGGAGGTTCCTGCAATATTGAATCTATTATCCTGAAATCGTTTTCCTTCCTAGAGAAGGATATGATAGAGATCTCAATTAACCACACTGAATCATTCTTGTTTAATTAGTGTTACTGTAGAATTAGTGGGCTATTGCTCAAATTTACAGCATATATTGTCTGTTGCTTTGTTTCTGTTTTTTAGTTGTATAATATATGCACTCATATAATAGTTTCTTAAAATTGATAAATGGAGTGATTCCAAGAAAATGAGAAAAGAGTGAGAAAGCTAGAAAAAAAATCGGAGAGAGATCTGAACTAGTATTCTGTTATTAAAACCTTATCTCTGAAATATGAAGTAAGAACAACTACAGTTGACCGGCAACAGCTAACAGCATTCAGATAGAGTGTCAGGGTTGAGTTGCGGAGTATGAGTCTTAAGTCGTACATAGGAAGTGTGGGATTGTTAGACTTTGAACTCTCCAATTACAATAACTGGATTTTGCGGAGTATGAGTCTTAACTGCCGACAAAAGGACTGGACAAGCGGAAGATTATCTTCTCTAACAATGATTTTCTACAGTTTGTTACAATTTTACTTTGAATGTTTGTATGAGAAGGTTTACTGGTCTAAAAACTAGTCATGCACTGTGATGCAGGCCTTTTGTGGTAAATGAACTGGAGCCCCAGCACCTTCTTCATGACCGGAGGAAAGTATACAAGGTACATGGATGGAATCAATCTCCCTCTTTTTTAGGTTTTGATCTAAAATCTTTGTAATTTTCACGTATGATGAAGCTTTCTTCTTTTGGCTTTGAATGCCTTGCAAATGTGCTATTTAGCTTTGAATGCTGATAACTCCGCTTCGCATGCTGTCTTGACTTTTCCTTCATGGTCTGGCTTGGGTTTCGAATTAAGGCATTAACTTTTTCTCGTTGTTTATTTAACGTCTGATATTTATATGTACATTTTTAGCATGAAGCCAAGCCAATGAAGTGAAAAACTGAACTTTGAGTTTCTGTTAGTTCGTGTATTGCTAAGGAAGGAAAAAGAAAAAAAAAATCACTCATTAAAGTTATATTGGTCTTGTCCTCCCCTCTTCCCTGGGACAGACTTTTAAACTTAGTGAAGATCATATTTCTATTTATTGTTGTTAGTTATGAATGTATGACCAATTACAGTAAAAAATGCTATGCTGTTTCTTTGATGATATATATATATATACATATATAATTTATTTTTATAAATGTTCAATTTTGGGCTTCAAGCGTCTTGAAATGTTTGGAATCCCCGTTCCAAGATATGCCCTTGTAATTAGGGAAGTCCCGTACCAACAATTGGATTACTTTATTGAGGAAGAAGATTTTGTTGAGGTTCATGGCATGCGGTTTTTTAAGCCATTTGTGGAGAAGCCTGTTGATGGTAAGCTTGTTTCTTGTGTGGGTGAAACTCTTTACTTTGCTTCCGTCTCTTTCATTAGTAAATTGTTTTTCGTACAAAGTAACTGATGAATGATATGTGCATTGTATTGGCTTGTTTTATCGTGGGTTGGGGGATGTTCATTTTGTTCCATTTTTTTTTTCTGCGAATCATTGTTACATGTAATGTACATTGGCTTCTTTTATCATGTAACGATTTTAGGGGGTTTTCTTTTTGTTCCTTTTTTTTTACCAAGGAGTCACTGATATACGTAATTTACATTGGATTGTTTTATCAAAACAAAGAATTTCGGTCGTGTTATTTTTGTCCCATTTTCTTTTATTAGGCAGCCCAAGTGTTAACTCATGATATAAGGAGTGGGATCATTGTTCTCTGCAATCGAATTTTCAACTGGGGGAATCCTAATCAATAAAAGTTAATCTTACTAAAATAAATATAATTTAAAAAATCTTAACCATTGAATCGAAACTACATCACTGGGCAGTTTTATTGGACTCCAAGTGATCATATCCTGTGGGTGCAGACACAAAATACTCAGAAAAAAATTTCAATATTACTTCACAGCTTAATATCGACATTTATATAGATGAAAATCAGCTAACATGTTTTGAATATGTGAAATTCAAAATTTCAAGCGGAAACAATAGGGAATAGCATTCACTCACACTATGTCTTACAAGTTGTGTGATGTAAATAATCGTTCATCTTTGTGTTTTTTATTATGCAAGGAGTATAAAAGGGATTACATCTTCAAATCACGACTAGTAACTTCTATAACTGGTTGTTATATCTTTATGTCATTTCTTGAAATGATGGAACTCAACTGCATGTGGTCATTGACTATTTGGCAGGAATAATAAAATACGTAATAGGTAAATGAATACATTACCGAAAATAAGCTACTTTATCGATTTTTCTGCTTGATAAAAGTATTTATAAGTACACCCTAGTGCATTAATCATATACCAAACTTGCACAGCACATGGGCCCTATGCAGCTGTTCCTTTTCAGAGACATGTGCTGGACTTACAAGGCTCATGGAAAATGTTTTAACTTGTGCTGCAATTTGTTACATTGCATTCATGGCACTTTGAATTTATTAAATAATGAGCCAGACTGTCAGGTTTATATTACATGCATTTGCATGAATCTTATACCTTATACTCCTGCATAATAGACTGACTGCCTATGATTCATTTATTGTGTGTATATTGTGTGTTACCTACTATATTTTAACTGTGTAAAATAATGGTGTTAGTTCTCATTGCAAAAATAAGTTGAATTTTTGTTCTATTTAACAGAATATAACTGAATTTCCAGCTGTGTCTCTGGCAGAAATCCTCTATAATCAGTAATTTCTGATTCTACTAAAAGAGAAAACCTGATCCTTTTTATTACTAATAATAATTAGACCACATGCAAAATATCTTAAAATATCACAACTATTCTTAAGTAAATCCAATAGGATTAGCTCCTTATATATATATATATATATATATATATATATATACATAGTTGATATTCTCACAAAAGCACTTCTTAGGAATCACTTTGCAGAAATCAGATTTGAGTTCAGACTCTGTAATATATATCAACAACCTGCTGTGTTGTTTGAATGTAGGACAATTGAAGAATTTAATTGTTTACTTTTTCTTAGAAAAAATATCTATTGATATTAATGTGTTTTGTCTGATCATGATGGACTGCATTCTGAGCTACACTCATTGTTGTTTTTGGTGTTTTGAAGGAAGAAACTCCTTGTTTCGTGGAAACCTTGTGTTTGTACTAGAATCTCAACTATAAACAGATGATTTCTATAATTTGTTTAGAATTCTGTGTATCTTTTTTCTCTAACCTCAAGAATAAACACTTTTTGTTGTTGGTAAAATGAAAATTTCATGTTCCTTTTCTTTGCTCTTTTGCTAATTTATCTGTTATGACTTAGGGACACAAGGTGATGTAATGAGAATCTTAGATAATTTGATGAAGGGCCTGTTGAAACCATTTGCATCATTTTTTTCTCTTGCGTACCTTAATACTATGTTAGTGTTTACTTATCCTACTTTCAATTTTTTGGGGTTTGCTATTGCGAGTCCTCCAACATGATTTTCTTGTTGTATAAGATACTAAATGAATGGAAGTTATAACTCCAAAATGCCTTAATTGTGCAATCATTATTGAATTATACACTCAAATACTCATGATTGGAAATATATTTCTCAAATTTTATAATAACTGGCATTTTTGTGCTTTTTGAAGCTGATAACCACAGTATAATGATATATTATCCCAGTTCAGCTGGTGGAGGTATGAAGGAATTGTTTAGGAAGGTGAGCTTTAGGCACTTTCCCTAGGTAGGTGGGTCATGTGTGTAATATTCTACTATTAACATGATATGATTTGTAGAAGACATTCTTTTTCTAATAGACTTATTCAAACTGATTACTATTTTGGTTTGTTTTCTGTCGAAATAACTAACCAGGGATGAGGTTGTATTAATTCTCACCAGTCTAATAAACATCAATCTATTCTGTCATATTATTTTTAAATGGGAGGATTACGTTGGTTGGGATGTCCGTATGCTATCTCCAACAATTATATTGCAATACAATCTTTCGAAAGCATATATAATTAGTCGTAAATATAAATGTATAAAATTCTCTATGCCTTCTTACAACTTGAGCTTTAACATCGCTTGTTTTTCAGTAACATGCTCTTTGGATAATTTATTGTGCTTCCTTTATCTCTTTTACGAGTTATAGTTAATCAACTTGGTCTCTGTTTTGTGTATAACATTATCTTAGGTTGGAAATAGGTCCAGTGAATTTCACCCAGACGTGAGAAGAGTAAGGCGTGAAGGATCTTACATTTATGAGGAGTTTATGCCAACTGGAGGGACAGATGTTAAGGTTTGGCAGTTTTGAGATTTATGTTGCTTTCTATTCTTTTTCTCTTAAATGTATTTCAAATGTTTCTCCATATCTTTTGGCAGATTAGAATGGTCTCTTTAAATTTTGATAAATGACTGTAGGTGTACACAGTAGGTCCTGAATATGCTCATGCTGAGGCAAGGAAGTCACCTGTTGTTGATGGTGTTGTTTTGAGAAATCCTGATGGGAAGGAAGTAAGTAGAATTCATCGCTTTTCTCAGATATTCTTTCTCTGTTCTCATGGTATAAATTTGGTCTTCGTTGCCTATCAATTTAGCATTACAAGATGGTCCTTCTTATTTATTAGTCCATTCCGAGGAAAAACTTTTTCCTACTTAGGTCTCATCATGTTATTTTCTGTCAATCTCTAGGTTTCCAGTTATGCAGCTTTAAAGCAATATATGTGTTTCTGTATGAGTTTCTTTTTTCATCTTTTTGGGTTACATTTTAGTTAAATGAAGGACACAGATCCTTTTGGTTGGGCCGAACATTGTGCTTTAAATATTCTTCTTTTCATACATTCAATCAATGAAACGGTGCTTGGTATTTCTGTTTATGCTTGTTAACTACCAATAGAAAGGCTTACATTAAAATTGATCTTTCTAGTCCTTGTAATTTGAGCAAAAATTATTTTAGTTCCTCTTTTCCCAAATGTTGTCTAAATGAATACTTTAGAAGGAAAACAATCATGTGGCTTGGTAATTGATGATAAGAATGCAAAATCAAATTAGTTTGTCCAGTGTTATTCATATAAAAGAATCTTTTATAATATTTGGACGAGCGACCAAAACCAGCTTTTTTTCAAATTACAAGGACTAAAGACCTCAATTTAAATATGGGGAAAAAATTTACACCAAATTACTAGAAACATATTTATATCCTATCATTGTGAGTAAATAGTCCATGCACTAAGTTTTAGAGGTTCTTTTACATTTTTATCTGATCACATATCGTAGTGTATGGTATATTTGCTAACTTTTACAATGACTATTTAAAAAGTCATGCTTTCATGATTTTGATTGGTTAACATAGTAAAACTTTAATAATAGTGCGTAAAAAGTAAACTATATTCTTTTTATTAGAATTTAATGATTTAATGATAATACACGGATAATCTGAAACTGTTTTATACCGTCATCCAATCCAATCACAAATCACCATTACTATGTCTTTTAAAAAACAATGTGAAAGTAAAAAATAAAAAACTTACCATACATGATGGTTTGTGATTGGATGACAGTTTAAATTCTTTTGCCCTGGGTAGCCTTTTTCTCTTTAATTATTATTTGTGTAAAAGAAAGAATTCATTCGGAAAAGAAAAGATTATTACAAAGAATTAGGCGGCCAAGAGATCCTCTTTAAAGAAAATTTAGAGAACGAAGAAACCTCAAAGAAGAAAAGCTTTACTATCTGGTTCAATATAGCCATTTGGTCCATTCTTTGCAATGTAAGCCCATTGACAACCAACAATAATCTTCACAGCAGGGAAAAGAACTAGCTCCCAAGTGCCTCTACTTAAAACATACACAATACGTAGGTACATACACTTAGGTACATACTATACACTTAGGTACATACACAACACGTAGAGAAAATAAAAGAGCAATTTGCAGGGGATAGTTAGTCACAACGAAGAGTACATACATATAAAGGACTAGGATTGTCTCTGGACTAAATACCTTTACGTAGGACAATGAGGAGCTCATGTGCATGAGACGTTGGTGGTGGTGGGTCAAACAACTTCGAGTCCCAAACCAATTTTTCTCCTTCCATTCTGCACTTTCACAAACAAATACAGCTGCTAATCCCCCCAGCCTCGTCTTCTGCTTTAGCTTCATCATGTTAGATTGTTTGTCTACAATTTTGGTTAGAGCTCACTAGGGTTTGTGTATACTTATGACTGTTAATTACAGCCATAATTCCATGAGTATTGCTTATCTTTAGGAGCTCTAATTGACCAAAATATTGTAGATAACAGTGGAATACAAAGATTTTGATTTTCACTTTGTTGCTTGGTGAAGGGTAGTAAATAACTATGAACTAACTGTATGATATAGAAATGGACCAAATTGTACAGTACTAAGGTGTGGCATAAGTAAGTTGCAATCTTAATTGTGGAAAATTTGCATTTGTACCCAAAAAGTGTGGGCGTAATTTCTATTCCATATTATCCACTTCCTCAAACAAGCACCTGTTTCTTTGGTCTTTTGAGCCTTTCTGGTTGCCTAAATTGGTTATTCTTTTTTGCTGGTAATTTTTAAAAAGTGTTTGCTCTCTAATCGTGCAAACATCTCATGGTTGTCTTAATTTTTGAGTGTATGAATAGAAGGAGCAAAAGTGTACCATTACAAAGCAGGTCAGAATTGCTTGCTTGAAGCAATATTTTAACATTGAAGCTTGTTTGCCTTCTCATTTGGCAGGTCAGGTATCCAGTGTTACTATCTCCTTTTGAGAAGGAAATGGCAAGAGACGTTTGCATTGCATTCAGTCAAGCGGTATGTTGTATTAATGTGGTAACTATACGTTAATAAAATGTATTGTTTTATTTTTAGTGGGTATTATCTTTTAAAACAGTGTGTATGGCTCCTTGGTTGTATAGTTGGATTTATTTTTGTGTACAATTTCTGTACTAATCACTAATCCTAATGTTGTGTAGGATTGTATTTTCTTAAAACTGCTATTGAATCATGTCAATCACCATATTCCTATCTCTCTTTTCATTCTAGCTGCTTGTTCTTTTATTTTATAGCCTTTTTGCCTCTCTGTGAATTTTGATCTTTAGCTTAGAAAATATGTTCGAAATCCTCTTGCTGATAGTTTAACCATCTTGATAAGTCCTATCATCGAATCAATCTAGTGTTTTAGAAAATGAATCTTATTATTTCAGTGGATTTATTCCAAAAGAGTGTATCTCTAATTTTATTTTTCCAAGGAAATCCTAAAGTGAATTAAATTCTATTTCTTCACTTTGTCTGACTTTGTAAGTATGGGATTGTGAATCTGTGAGCTAACTGTAATGTAGGTAAAATGTGGCTGGGCCAGTGAAGTATGCACAGTATTTTATGAGTTTCTATTTAATGAATGTGATTCTTTTTAGAATATTGATTCAGTGAAATCCTTATATGAGTATAAGAAAATAATTTCTCTGATCATCTTTATGCCCTCCTTTAAATTTATGTTGCTTTCAGGTTTGTGGATTTGATCTCTTGAGAAGTCAGGGACGCTCATATGTTTGTGATGTGAATGGATGGAGCTTTGTTAAAAATTCGTACAAGTAAATTTTGAATTAGATATTTTTGTTTTGATATGGACATAATGGTTTAAAATACTTTATTAGATTTTCACTTTCTTTATATTAACAGAAAATCATAGGATCAGTTCTTCCCAATTTGATATATATCTGATTATCCCTTCTATCTTTAGTAAATATTGGAAATGATAGAGATTCCAATACTTCAAAAAGTTAAAAATGCTACACTGAATGATTAGTGAGAACTTATATCATCGTAACCAATGTGAATAGGGTGTTGAATTCTGATTGCATCCAATAAAGTTCCTTTTGCTGGAAGCAACATTTCTAATAGTTTCCATTGGGATTAATATGCATATGTAACTGATCTTTGGAAAAGAATGTCGCAAATTAAAATTCTTATCTTGTTTTAGGCAATCACTTGTCATGTTGAATGGTTGGCTGGATATTGTCTGTCATTTTTTATATTCTATATTTGTAATTGTTGAAAATCTCACATTGACTAGAAATGTGGTCAAAGTATATTGGTGCAAGTCTTTCCTTACAAGTTCGTTTTGTGAGATTGAGTTGCTTAAACTCTATTTTCCGAGCTTAAAGCCTATTTTCCAAAATAATATCAAAGCCAATCCTAGTGAAGTTTGTTTGGCCTATCACAGATATTCTTTCCCGCCCTCAAAATGCATAGTCCTTGGCTAAGAAGTTGTGTTAGAAATCTCATATTGACTAGAGATATGACTAAATTATAATATATAGGAAGGTGCAAACTTAACCTTACTATCCAATTTTGTGAGGCTGAGTTATACTTAAAGTCGACTTGATGGTATCAAAACCTATCTTAGCAGTGGTAGTTAGTTTTATCATGCCACCTTTTATTGAACTACTATTGGATCAATCATAAATATCTAGTCTCAAGCTCAATGTGTCCATTCCTTAGCTAGGAGTGTGTGTTGGAGATTCCACATCAACTAGAAGTATAGTCAAATTATAATATAAGTGGGTAAACCTTACTTTAAAAGCTGGTTTTGTGATATTGAATTTGCTTAAAGTCTAGTTTCTAAATGTAACACATAATAATTATTTCATATGAAGAGTACATAAGACAAATTTACAGAGTATGCATATCATAGTGCTCGATGAATTAAGGAAAGACAAATAAAATGTTTTGATTTCATATGTTAAACCATTATTGATCTATCACTAAAGCTTGTCGCATGCCCCGGCTCTTCAATAGGCACTACTAATTTTGTCAAAGCAAAGGTAAATAATCCAAGAGAAGAGAGTATGAAGAGGAATGTAGGCGAAAAAACCTTTAAATTTGTCTCTTCATCTCTTATGTACTTTGCTTATTACTATCACAAACTCACATGCTTTATATTACCATAATGATTACATATACAATGTATATGTTACCCATAATGATTTTTATTACGTAATTTCCTTCTGTGTCATAGTCATTACAAAGTGATGAAAATTAGTTCAAGGGAAAAAAATTCCCCTTGTCATTTATGTACTCTTACATAAATTACAAATTTGGAACTCTAGAAAAATGATATGACACTTCTAAGAAAATAAAAACCTTTACTTGATTCATGAAATCTTGTTTGATGTATGACAAACTAGCCTTCTAATATTTTTTTTTGTACTACACGTTGTCTCTAGACTTTTTTAGACTATATATACATTATTTCTCAACTTTTTTGTGCTTTTCAAAATCACATTATTTTTTGTTTTTCTACTGAAGGTATTATGATGATTCTGCGTGTGTGCTACGAAAGATGTTGTTAGATGCAAAAGCTCCTCATCTTTCTTCAGTGGTTCCACCAACTTTACCATGGAAAGTAAATGAACTAATCCAACCTTCTGAGCCTCTAACTCGTCAGGGTAGTGGTATTAATGGCACTTTTGGACAATCTGAGGAACTGCGATGTGTAATTGCTGTTATTCGTCAGTATGTACTATTGTTTTTTTCATTTGATTAGTAAAATGTGTGGTTTCTTATATACTATTCACTTTTGGTAGTGGTGATAGAACTCCAAAACAGAAGGTGAAGCTAAAGGTTACTGAGGAAAAGTTGTTGAACTTAATGTTAAAATACAATGGTGGCCGACCCAAATCTGAGGTAATGCTATTTTTGGTCCTTCGACAACTATTATTAAGACTTGCACTATGAGGCAAACAAGTAGTTATCTGGTTGAAACCAATTATATTCTCATCATCTCTATTTGTAGTAATCAATATGGAGACAAGAATATGCAGAAATGAATTAGAAGATTCTAAAGATATTTTCACCTAATCAATATGGAGATATTGAGGAAATTTTTATCCTTATAATCTTGTATTTACAACACTCACCCTCTAGTTGGAATATTGATCATTCCCAACTTCACAAATATCTTGAATATACAATGAGGAAGCTCCTTAATGAAAATGTTTGCTATCTAATTTGTATCAACAAGACCTTCATCTAAATTATATTGGGTAAATAGTCAATTCAATACAATACAATAAGCATTGACATATTTCCCTTTTACTAGAGGAGGCAAAAAAAAGAACAATCTTAGTACAAAAACTTTAATTCCATTAGTTTTGTTTGAACTCCATTAAGGTTGAGGTAATTGAACACGTGTTTGGCTATTTAATAATTGTTACGTGTTTGTTAAAGGGAAAATTAATGTTAATATGCAATTAACCTTGAAGGACACGTTGATATGCATGGGGGAGCATCGTTGCTCCATTGGATTTAGTACCAACGGCACAGTGAATGTGTTGGAGAGTTGATGCGAACTGTGGTTTAGCTTGGCAGAATGGTGATGATGGAAGTGGAAATGATGACAGCCATAGCAAAGTCAGTGACAAAGTAGTGACAGAAGAGGTCGAAAATTAGCATGAAACACAATTTCTAATAAAATTTTACACCAATGAATAGTGGGTCCACCAATAAGGCACAAATGTAGTTTTGGCTCTCGATATCATGTTAAGATATATGTTGAAGATACAAAAGCCTTCTTTAGGAGGCACACCTTGTTACTTCCATTATGAGCTTCAAATCCTATAGGGATTATTGTATAAGAATAGGGGAAATACTTAAGTCTTAGGTTGTTGTGATGTAGATTGGGTTGGTTGTCCCATTGATAGGAGATTTACCACAAGATGTTACATATTCCGTGTGAAATCTTATATTTTTGGAAAACTAAGAAACAAAGTGTTGTTACTTGATCTAATGCTGAAGCTGAATATAGATCTATGCCCCACGTTACGTGTGAACTTGTGTGGATTAAGCAAATCCTTCAAGAGTTGAGATTATGTTTTGTCACGCGTCGTCCACTCATCATGTTGCCCTAGGCACGTGTGACTCACACACTGCCTTTTGGTGGTCGAAATCTTCTTGGTTCACCACACTTTGACTCATCGGATCATTTTGAGCCAATTTCTGCCTTCTCTTCTTCATTCCAAGAGCATTTGGATTGTTTTCTATTTAATCACATTTTCTCTCACTTGAAACCCTAGGTTTCTCTCTCTCTCTCTCTCTCTCTCTCTCTCTCTTCAAAACCCTATGTTTCCTTGTTGCATTTCTAGACCATCTCCCTGCCTCTACCATGCTCAACTTGTGTTCAAGAACTATCTTCTTTGCCATAATTACTACTTGTAAAAAAGGAGGCCTTGGCACTAGAGAAGGGTGTCCTAGGTAGAAGCCATTCTCAATGCATATATTGTAATGGGTCATAACCAAGAAAATTGTTACTCTTTTCATGGCTCTCCTAAGACAACCAATATTTCCAAATCTTAACTTTCTGAGCCGAAGTTCTGTAATAAAGAATATCACAAATATCTTAGGTTAAAATTTGATGACTAAGCACAACCTTTCACTCATTCTATTTTGTCAAAAGCTTGTATTTCTCAAACATTGGAGTGCCAAAGTTCATAGATAATTAAGAGGATTTTGATCATAAGTTGAGCCTCTCTCTATAGTCTCAAGCAATCTCTCCGTGCTTGTCTTGGAAAGTTCAGCCACATTGTCACATCTGCCTTGGAAAATGTGTACTTAATAGTGTATGTTGACGATATAGTCATTACAGGGAATGATGCAACTAAAATCTCTCAGTTAGAGGAACACCTATCCAATCATTTTTAGACCAAAGATCTTGGAAATCTCATATTTTTTGGACATAGAAGTAGATCAATCAAAGAAAGGAGTTGTAATCTTTCAAAGGAAATATGCTCTTAACATCTTAAAAGAGACAAAGATGATTGATTGTAAACCAAGGAATTGTCCCATGGATCCAAATCAGAAATTAATGGTAGAACAGGGAGAAAATTTTCTTTGACCCTAAAAGAGATAGAAGACTGGCCGAAAAACTTATTTATCTCACTATCACTAGACCAAATTTATCTTTTGCAGTTGGTGTTGTGAGTCAATTCATGCAAAATCATTGTATTGATTACTAAAATGTTAATACTTCAACAAGGCTTTAGGACAAGGACTACTTTATGAACATAAATGGAATACCCAATATGGCTGGTTCACCTGTGGATAGACACTCTTGCAGGATATTGTGGTTTTCTTGGAGAAAATATTATCTACTAGAAAAGTAAAAATCAAAATGTTGCATGATCGTTTGCTGAAGCCGAGTATAGAGCAATGACATTCCTCACATGTGAGCTTATATGGGTAAAATAGTTCCTCTATTAATTAAACTTTTGTGAGGTTCAACCAAATGAAGATGCGTTATGATATCCAGGATGTTCTCCACATTGATTCCAATTCATTGTTCCATGAGAGGATTAAACACATTGAAATTGGTTGTCATTTCATTTGAGAAAAGTTGTTGCCTAAGGAATTTTGCACCGAATTTGTTGGATCAAATGATCAACTTGTACATGTACTAACAAAATCCTTGTGAGGACCATTGAATATATTTCTTCCAAGCTTAGGACATACAATATGTGTGCTCCAACTTGAGGATAAGACTGTATTAAAACTTTGGTACTAAGACTGTAATGTTTTTTTCTTCTTTAACTAAAAATGAAATATATCACTATTTTTTGTATTGAACCGACTATTTACCCATAAAAATATGATGAATTGAATAGTAAGATTTTATAGATAATTTTTTCCTAATGTTGTAAGTAGGATATTAAATGCATTACTAGAAGTTGGTAGAATATTAATGTATTATTAGAAGCTAATAGAAGTTGTAAGAAGATTTTAGAGATCTCTTAATTTTAATGTCAGAGTTTTCTATATATAGAGACTAATGTATTGTTTCAAAAGTAGTAATTTAATAACAATCTTCTTTCTTTTATATTAATTCTTTCTAGTTCTAATTTACAGCATGAAATTTTATTCGAGATTCTGAATTCTTAATCTTCTGTGGTATATCAATTGGTATCTTGTTTACAGACAAGACTTAAAGGTCCTTTAATAATTTTTATAAAGTTTTATTTTAGCTAGTGATTGCTTAATCTACGGTGGTTGATCTATTGATCTTTTTTGTTGCAGACAAAACTTAAAAGTGCTGTTGAGCTGCAAGACCTTTTAGATGCCACACGGATGCTGGTGCCTCGCACAAGGTATGTCACCTGTACAAATATTGATCTAGTTATTGTCCCATGCAGTTTATTAGCTTACTTTTTGAGTATCTGGTTTCGGTCTTTTAGCATACATGCATGTGTTATTATTGCATGTGTGTTGAGTTCCCAGATTGCATGTTCCTAAATTAGGTTTAAAAGTAATTATTCTTCACAACTTGTAGGAGCTATTAATACAACTGCTCTAATGATGCTCTTTAAAGTAAAAATCTTAATTATGTGGTCTCGTTGTGAACTTGTGACAATAACTTGATAGATAAATCAGGTTAGTATATATTTTACTAATTATAGCATTATAATGTGTCTAGGAATTATGTTGTATCCATCAAAAACTTTTTTAGGGACTTCCTGAACAGGTTAAGAATCACATTGGTCATGATCTCGCTCATGCTAGTAGAGCTTGATCAACTAATCCTCACCTCCAGTATTATAGTTAAATTTTCATTGAATTTAGTATATATCTTCTGTGAAAGGTAGTTCGGTGCTTATACTCTAGTTTTAACTTTTTTTCTGGGTGTTGGTTGTTTATAGTTAGTTATGCAAACTAAATCTTTCTCAGCCCAGCACTGTTGCTAGGGAGGTGATTGATATGAAGTTCGATAGGCTTCTAGACATGCAGAGGAGTTGAAAAGCTCTTTCCTGCAGATGATTTAATTGCTTTTCTTTTATTATTAGTTTTTTTTCGATTTCTGAAGGATTCAAAGGCCAGTTATTCTAAATCCTGAAGATTTTGGGCTGATTTGACTTTTGTCATGGTTTTAGAGCTTCTGTGGTCTATCACTCCTATCCTTACTTCATTATTTAATGACAATAACAACCAAACATATCCCCCAAAATGGGGTCCGGCTACATGGATATCTATGCGGAGGATCTCTTGTATGCATAATTTCTTTCCTTCCAAATGAAATTTTCTCATTTTTTAAATGTTCAAGCGAGAATAGTGCATCTTTCATTTCATTAGCCATGCTAAAAAACGGACTCTTTCTGTTGCATGTATACTTTGCCATTTATACGTACTACTAATAGTTTTCACCAGTTTTTTAGTCAATACATGTGTATGCTAAGCTGGGTTTTGGAATTAACTTTATATTTGTATATATTTAGACCTGATCTAGAAAGTGACAGTGAGGCTGAAGATGTCGAGCATGCTGAAAAGCTTCGTCAAGTTAAAGTAGTTCTTGAGGAGGTTATTAATTCTCTTGGCACTATTTTATCTATTATTAATAATCTATTATACTTTGTATTATGAACCCATTAGTAATTTGAATTTGAATTAAATTCAGTTTTTCGTGAAAGCTCTCTGCATTATCTTATGCCCTTGATTGGTTTTGTTTTTCATTCCACAAGAAATTTCAGTTCTATATTATCTGTCAGGTATATGAAAAAAAATTCAAATTCATGGCCATTTTGGATTGGGCACATACTCTTATGAGGGTGTAAAAGAATTCATTCTTCTTATTTTTTTCACAATGTTGATTAAGCTATATGGCGGAATGCATTGCGCAACATAGCTGAAGCCCATGACTTGATGACCAAAAGCTGTGCACAAGGAAAAGTTTTCCTACCTGGGTTGTCAGTCATAAAAAATGAAATTAATGATGTTTCTCTTTGTGCATAATACAGGATATTGTCTGTTAGCTGAGACATGCCAAGGCATACTGATACAGCATATAAGCTGGCGTGTCCTTTTAAATCCTGTAAAATTGCTACCTTTTGCATTTTTTTTTATCAAAGTCGTAAGTTATTTAATTTCTTTTTCTTTTCTAATATTATCAGGGAGGACATTTCTCTGGCATATATAGGAAAGTTCAACTAAAACCACTGAAGTGGGTCAAAGTGACAAAAGGCAATGGTGAAATTGAAGAACAACCTGTTGAAGCTCTTATGATTCTTAAATATGGTGGCGTTCTTACGCATGCTGGCAGAAAGCAGGTTCTGAGGCTTAATTTTATATACTGTTAATATTGTTAGAAATAAAAAAGAATTTTCATTTATAATCATCTTTCCTAGTTGTTTGAATTACTTTCTCTTTCACAGGCTGAAGAACTGGGAAGATATTTCCGGAATAAAATGTATCCAGGTAAACATTCAATTCGGTTTACTTCAAGTAAATGACATAAATAGTTGAAATAGAAGGAATATTGTTGATATTCAAACTGTACAGCTATTCCTCTTGTATATAGGAAATTACATAAAATAATAAATTAATTTACTAAAGTATGGAAATTGAACATCCTAAATTAGGGACCAAAACTTACAAATAGGGTCAACTGTAAGGACTAAGGGAATAGTTTAACCTAGTATGTATTTGTGTAGTCTTTGTAAGACATGTTTCATACAGAATCATGCATTCTTATTTCATATAACATGAACTTGTCAATGGTTTGTACTGTGAATGAAGGCAAACTTTTGTGTGCTTTAAATCACAGGAGAAGGTACAGGGCTACTTCGCCTCCATAGTACATACCGTCATGATCTGAAGATTTACAGCTCTGACGAGGGTCGCGTGCAGGTATGGCCTGAGTTGTGCTCACCTTGATCAAGAAAGTCCAAGTGGTTATGTTATCAGTGTTGCAATTATACATCGGCCTTGTTAGTCATCCAATTTTGTTCTTTGGTGTTAAGATATCTTTAATATCTTATTTTCTGTCTCTATTATTATTAGTTTTCATATGTATTTTGGACTTAGCCCATACTTTTTTTATTATAAATATAGTCTCTATGTGTATTTTATACACAAGGGAGATTAATCTCAAATCTTATTTTCTTTATTCTAAATATGGTATTGGAGTTTAAGGTATTTTTTTGGCATCATATGTGAGCCATTTTTTCATGACCTGTGTTGAACAGATGTCTGCAGCTGCTTTTGCCAAAGGTCTTCTCGACCTAGAAGGGCAGCTAACTCCAATCCTGGTTTGTGTTCTTTCTGCTGGAGAAAATATTTTATCTGTTTTTTTATTGGATATACTTGAGATAAATAAAAAAGAGAGAACATTACTTAGAGTGCTTAATTTTCCTTTCTTAGGTTCTCATATTCATATTAAGAGGGGTTGTCCACAGATACAATAAGGAGAGAGAAGAGTAAAAAACAAGAAAAGTCATACCAAGAGTCCTAATACAATGATACGTACAACATAAAACAACTTTTCATAAAGCCTATCTAAGACCTATTCTAACCCTCACCCTCAATCTGAAGCATACAAATATTATATACCAAGCCTGAAATAAATAAATTCAATTTGAGGTCCTCTCGAGGATTTTGTTAACACATGCAAGTTGGTTATTGGATCTAATAAACTCAATAAAAATTTCCTTGGACAACAACTTTTCTCGAAAGTCAATTTCTATGTATTTATTCCTCTTGTGGACACTGGATTGGAAGCAATGTGGAAAGTATCTTGGTTATCACAATAAATTTTCATTCAGTGAATCTCACAAAAGTTTCATTCATAAAGGAATTGATTTATCCACACAAGTTCGCAAGAGGCGTAATTGCCCTATATTTAGCTTCAATTGAAATAGGAGACCAACAAAGAAGAATAAGAAACAAACTGTGAATCACATATTTGACCTTCAACCAAGCTAGAAATGGAGAATCAAAGGCTAAAACAGGGCTAGTAGGTATGGAAATCCCTAAGGAGGAAGCGCGGTGTCACTCTTGTGAGAGGAAGGTGGCGTGTGAACATAATGTGCCTAGCAGTAGCGAATGGAAAAGGTGCACATGGGGCAAATTCAGTCTCTGACAAGGACGGTGATGGACAATGGTGGATGTTAGTTGGAAGGCGTATACTTTTCCAAGCAAAACAAAGATAGGCAAAGCGGAATAGATATTTTCTCATATCAACTGGAGATAAACAAAAAAGAGATTATTATTTAGATAGTTAAATTGTCCTATCTTAGGTTCTTGTATTTATATTAGTAATGGTTTCTCTTAGATACAATGAGGATGGGAAGAGTAAGAAACAAGAAAAGTATATCTAGAGTCCTAGCTACAAGGATAGGTACAACACAAACAGTTTTTCAATAAAGCTTATGTAAAACCTTGTTTTCTTAAGAATATATATTTGACTGATTGTGATTATTTTCTTAAGGTTTCCCTTGTTAGCAAGGACTCCTCCATGTTGGATGGGCTTGAAAATGCCAGCTCTGAAATGGACGAAGCCAAGGTTTGTAATCTCTTTTGTTATTTATATTGCCTTCTATACAATGGGAATTTCTCAATGTTTATGAAATTGGATTATGATTGGAAACACAAAGAACTTGGTTGCTCGACATTTAAGAGACTATGGATGGGAAAATATAAAAAGACATACCTTAGCTTTACTGGAGAGTACTAGAAAATATAAATTTGTTCCTAACTTTTTTTGTAAATTGATAAGATTATTTCTTGAGCAGGACTTGGAGAACTTGTAACTTCATCTATTATCATATTTTTAGTTTAACATGAAAATTGTATTATTATTATTCAGTAAATTTGAGGCATAACAAACGGTTGTGTGTTTTGATTGGATGTCATTAATATCATATAGTTTGGAATGTTGAGAATAAAATAATTGAGGCATATGATTGATGTCATTAATATCATATAGCTAACATGATTGAAATTTTTAACTGTTATTTAGTGATTGTATCCTTTTGTAATTAATTCCATTGTTGCTTTTTTTCTGAATTGTGTTAACCATAGCAAGAGGGGAAAATGTTTAGCGTTATGAGACTTAAAATTTGAAAGAAATATAACATCTTTTCATTTTAAACCCAGCTTCTAAATTTTATTATTGACATATATAATACTATAAAAACTTTGGATCTTTGTCTCAAAATAATTTAACCAGTAAAATAACTAGAGAAATGGTCAATTTGCAATCCAGGTCCAAATTTCTAATTTCGGATGTATGGTGCTTAAGCCCTTCACGGTTCCTACATTTTAGTAAGATTTGGGGTTACTGCAATGCTAATATACCTTTTATCTTCCTTTTTTGTAGGCTCGGTTGAAAGAAATTATTACATGTAAAGCTAAGACAGGTGATAGCAATGGATCATCTGAATTTCCTTGGACGGTTGATGGAGCTGGATTGCCACCCAATGCATCAGAATTACTGTCCAATTTGGTATTGTTTTGTAAATCTTGCTCTCAAACTTGGTTCCTTAGAATTTGAATAATGGTGTTTACAAATTTACAACATCGCATAAAAGGATTCAAAAAATACACTTGCAAACAAGAAAGTAAACAAAAACTTAAGGACCCTATAAGTAACACTGGAAAAAAGATGACCAAGACTGTGTTGAAGCCATATTGGTAGGTTGCAAATTCCAAACGTGTTTGGTGACTAGAAGAAAAAATATTTTGTGGTACTGCCTTTATGTTTTTCATCCAGCAAATAGTATAACAAAGTTGAATGTCGTATGTGATCCATATAACATACTTCACCTAGTAGGATAAGGCCTTATTGTAGTTACTTTATTTGGTGAGGTTCAAAGATTTGTGTTTTCAGAAAAGTGAAATTCATTCCGTTATCACTCTGAATAATTTTAATTTGCTTCCTATAGTATCTCTCTATATGATTAATTAAATTTAAAAGAGCTCACGAAACTGAACTTTCATCATTAAACTAAATAGTCCAGACTGCCCGATGAAGTCATGTGTTATAGTCAAGAATAGTGAGTACTACTACTCTTTCTGGTATAGAGGAAATAAATAGGATTAATTAAAATAGAGTGAGCGGAAATAGGTGAAAAATAAAGTGGAGTTAAAGATGTTTGGTTAAAAAGAAGCAAAAAAGGATGAAGAAAGATATGTTTGGAAATATATGAGAAATATTACTGCGAGTCCGACCATTTTAAAGTTATTTCCAATTTATTTTTCCTTTCCAAGCACACCAACTTCTTTCAGTTATCCAATGGTCTAGCGGACTCATTGCCTAACATCCCCCACAAATTGATGCAGTTCAAGGAGCATCAATTTGTTAATAAGAAACGGGTGCTGAGGACGAGGAACAACCTTGTAAATATATTTGCAAGCTAAAGTTGCAAGGAAATCTGGGGAGGAGAGACAATACGAGTAACCAGTGACTCACAAATGGAATGATAATCTACTTCAATATATTTAGTGTGTTCATGGAAAACGAGATTGGCCGCAATTTGAATGGCACTAGTATTACCAGCATAGAAAGGTGTAGCCGCATGTTGAGGGAAGCCAAGCTCAGTTAAAAGACCACGAAGGCAAATAATTTCAGAGTAGGCTAGAGACATCATCGCACAATATTCAGTGGAAGACTTGGAGACTCAGGCTTGCTTTTTGCTCTTTTAAGAAATAAGTGCAAAACCAACTTGTGATATATTTGCAAGTATCTGGACAACCTGCCCAATCAGCATCACTATAACCCCATCAAAGTAAGAGACGTCCAAGTGGGGAAGCAAAACCCCTGATAAGAAGTACCTTTCAAGTAACGAATGATACATCGAACAACATCTAGGTGAAAATGGCGAGGAGTGTGCATAAATTGGCTAACTTGCTGGACTGCAAAGGAGATTTCAGGACGTGTAATAGTCAAATAATTAAGACTACCCACTAATTGATGATACAACAAAGGATTAGGTAGAATGTCACCCTCATCACATAGATATTTGACATTAACTTCAAGAGGAGTATCCATGGGAACAACAATTTGGAGACCAACCAAAGAGATCAAATCATCAGTATACTTCTGTTGATGAAGAAAGAGACCTTTTGGATCAGAATGAACCTCAAGTCCCAAAAAATAGTGAAGATCTCCAAGATCTTTCATATGAAAAGAAGCTTGAAGTTGTTGTTTGAGGTGTTGTACTGACACATGATCAAAACCAATAATGACCATATCATCAACATAAATAAGGAGATGAACAATACTAGCTACAGTGGTTTGAATAAATAAAGAAGAATCATGTTGACATTGAGTAAAAGAAAAGCCAAGGAGATTAGTTCGAAAATTTTCAAACCATGCTCGTAGTGCTTGCCTCAGACTATATAAAGAACATTTGAGCTTGCATACACCAACAGAAGAAGAAAACAAGCCTTGGGGAGGGGTAATATAAATATCTTTAGCTAGGTCACCATGAAGAAAGGCATTCTTCATATCTATTTGATGGAGAGACCAGCCTTTGGAGGCAACAATGGATAGCACCATTCGGATAGCAGTCATTTTGGCCATAGGTGCAAATGTCTCATCATAATCCACTCCATATTACTATTTGTTACCCAAAGCAACCAAACGAGCCTTGTAACAATTAAAAGGACCATCAAAATTAAGTTTCACATAATACACCCATTTAAACCAATGGGTTTGACACTAGGGGGCCATGGAACAATATCCCAGGTGTAATTCTTCTAAGGGCCCGCAACTCCTCTTGCATAACTTTGACCCAACACATCCTTTATAGCCTGTGAATAGCAAGAAGGAATAGAAATGCTAGATAAAGTGGCAGTAAGAGAAATAGGGGAGTAACTGTGCCTATTTGGTGGACAAGGAATACGACTTGATCAATGAGGTGGTATTGGTGTATGTTCAGGTGACGGTTCAAGGTCTGGAAGGCGCGGAGCAGGCTTGCATCTATTATATACATACCCTGGTTTAAATTGTTTTGAGCATGAGAAAATCTCGGGAAAGGTAGGGAGAGTATCAAAACCATCATCATCGAGAAATGGAAAAAAGTCTTAATGATCAAAGAAAACCATATTTCAAGAGATACGTAATCGCTGGGCAGCAACATCGTAACACAAGAAACCCTTATGAACATATAGACTATAAAGACGTTGAGTAATTTTGCTTGTTTCCAAACTTCTGAACATATTTTGTTGGCACGAAATATTTGTTTTGAATATTAATAGTGGACTTGATAATGATGCATAATTGAGCATCAATTTCCAACCAACAGGAAACTTCACTACCACTGTGGATAAGATGATCAACATACCCCCTGACTCTTAAGCCAAAGTTTAATTTCTGATGCCCAAGTCTCACAATTAGTGTCATCTAATTTGTTAATAGATAGATTCACATTGACATAATTAGTATAGATTAACGAATTGGGCAGAGTGGTAGCAAAAGAGGAGAGAGAACAATCCTAAAAAACCAAAATAGATCTCTGATCAAGTCAACAAGCATAGATCCTGAATAAGGACGAGAGGTGTTCCAAACGCAGGTACTCACTGCCCGAGACAAGGTCACAAGCGCGGCCACGTGTGGTGGAAAGCGACAGCAGAGGCACAACTAGGAGAGACACGTGAGGGCAGGCAGCAACTTCGATCAAGACGATCTCGGCGACATGGTGGTCGCCTGGCCGAGACAATGTGATTGGTGGTATCGCTAGCGGTTGCGGCAGCAACAACGGCAGTAGCGGTGGTGGCAAAAAAAGAAAAAAGAAAGTTAAGAGTAGGTTTGCTAGAAAACCCTAGTTCTAGATACCATGTGAAAATAGTATTAGGTATAGGATTAATTCCCTTCTGTAGAATATACACAGAGGGTAATGTAGTTATAATGAAGAAAATATGGACGAAGCCTAAATACAAATGATATTATAACTAACTATATATAATGATATCTTGACATAATGATATCTTAATAGGTTACCTTGATAAAGACCGATAATTCTTTCTCCTTTAATCATTGCAAATATTCACATTCATATGGCAAGATGACGTCGAACGGTCAAGAAGGACACATCACAAAACTGAAAATCCTAGCAACCACTAAATTACTATTCTGCCCTCTCCCAAAATAAAATCCATAGTTACTTTATTCTACCCTTAGCAGGGCAATGATAGTCTTCAAATTATATGAGCTTAAGTATTGACCCTTGAACTTGTTCTTTGTCATTGGGCACCTTTCCCAGTACCAAAATTCCTTGAGCTTGAGCTTGTTTTTAACCTTTTCATCCTGCTACCAAAATTCCTTATCTCTCAACCCAAACTTTTTGATTCACCCAAGACTGATTTAGCATCTTTTCTTATCTTCTTAGACCTCTCATCCCAGATTATTTTCTTTATCTTTTCTCCTGGCTATCTCTTCTCTGCCGATATCTTTCATGTATTTCTGATCAACTTTAAATAAAAAACAAAGATCACTTTATTCACCTAAATTTACAATAACAAATCCTAATTGATTCCATAATTAAGGTTGCTATGAAACTTAAATGATTGGCCTAATTACGAGCGTAAATCATTGTCCTAAACAATGCAACTAGGAAATCCTAAATCATTGTCCTGATTATAGTACTAGGAAAGCAAATGATATAACAAATTACTACCAATATCCCTATTGCTAGAAGGTTCCTTACTGCTAGAAGGTTCCCTTCTATGCGAAGGCATGGGAGAGGGTCATTGTAGGAAACATTATATGCAAAGAGGCTATTTCGAAATTTGAAGGCTGACTGGTCTCGGAGGTGCAACTTTACCATTACGCTAAGAGTCATTCTCTAATAGACCTTATAATAAAGATGTAATCAAAATTTTACTCGTTTGTTCTTAGCTTTAATCTCATCCTAATTGCCACTTCTTCTATCAATAGAATTTTCATTTATTCGAGTGAAATTGCAAGTAAAGCCTCTCTAGCAAAATAGCTAATTGATATTCACGGTCTATTTAATTTCTTAATTTTCCTGTTGTCTATAGGTAAAGTTGACTAAGAAGGTTACTGAACAAGTAAGACTACTTGCAAAGGATGAAAATGAGAAACTTACAGAAAGAAACTTATATGATATAATTCCTCCCTATGATCAAGCAAATGCACTTGGTAAGACAACTATTGACGTTGACCGAATAGCTGCTGGATTACCTTGTGGTAGTGAAGGATTTCTACTAATGTATGCTCGATGGAAAAAGCTTGAAACAGACTTGTACAATGAACGCAAGGAGTAAGTATCTTACCTTTTTCGGTTTAATCTTGTTCCTGCATTTTTCCCTCGTTTTATTGCTTATGTTAGCCTGAAAAAAGATAGTTCCACACATGCCGGAACTTTTCCGAAACAAATTATTTCTTATGTAAGAAGTTAAAAGTCAGTACATAATATATAATAAGGCTTAATTAGTTGAATAATACTTACTTTTGTTCAGAAGTTTCAGTTTGGTACTCACTTTCAAAAAAATTTTAATTTTGTCCTAATTTTTGAAAAAGTGTTTCAACGAAGTCCATTTTAGAAAAAAAAAAATTATTAACGCCGTTAACGACGTGCCATGTATTAGTCTCTGGTTTTTTTCATTTTTTTAAATTTTTTAATATTTTATTTTATTTTATTTTTAAATGTCACGTGTCAGATCCTTGGTGTGACACATGGCATTGTCAGTACCACATGGCGAGATACTATCCTGTGTCAGTCCCTGCCAAGTGTCAGTTTAGTCCCCACATATGTCTATTTGTTTCAATTTAGTTCTCAATCTATTTCTTTCAATTTTGTCCAAATATTTTTTTTATAAAGTAGAGAAATATTGTCTAACCATTAAGACTAAATTTATTATTTATAAAAATATTATATTGATATTTATTATTAAAAATGAATTACAAAATTAATTACTCATTTATATTAAAATTTAGTAATAAAAGTCATAAATAACAAAACATGAGTATAACAATTTCAATAATAATATTTTTTATTAAAAATGATGTCATAACATATTACATCTTTTCTTATGTGTTAATCTATGTTTTGTTATTTATGACTTTTACCATTAAACTTTAATATAAATATCAATACTTAATTTTGTAAGTCATTTTTTAATAATAAATATCAATATACCATTTATATAAATAATAAATTTTGTCTTAAAAGAGATACAATGTTTCTTTGTTTTGAAAAAAAATATTCGGACTAAATTGAAACAAATAAAGTGGGAACTAAATTGAAACAAATAGACATGTGTAGGGACTAAATTAAATCAAGACAATGCCACGTGCCACACTAAGGATCTGACACGTGGCAAAAAAAAGTTTTAAAAAAAATGAAAAAAACTAGAGGTTGACACGTGTCATGTCGTTAATGATGTTAATAATTTTTTTCTGAAAGGAACTTGAAACACTTTTGGGAGGAAATGAAACTTTTTTAAAAACAAATACCAAACTGAAATTTCCAAACGAAATTGGATACCAATCAACTAATTAAACCTATATAATATTGACATTGTCTAGATTTTTCCTTAATCTGTGGATGAAAATTTTCTTTAATGCATAAATCTACTTAAGCTATCTCACCTAAATTATTTTTGTTCTGTTTGTAGAAATATATATATAGTACTTTAATTTTTAGTTTATCTTGTACCACGTTAAATAACTGAAGAAAGGTGGCTTTTAGGCCACTTTATTTGTCAAAAAATAGTGAGAAAAAGCTATTACTTAGAATTTTTACTTGTACCACGTTTAGTTTTTAAATAACACTTTCCAATGAGAATCTCACTTGCAATACCATGAATTCCACTACCTTACATGTGTTGCCAACGGGGTTCTGTTTTTCTGGTTCTATATGTGTTTTAGATTGGCAGACACACTAACAGAATTTTTACACGTACAGCCGCTATGATATCACCCAAATTCCTGACGTTTATGATTCATGCAAGTAAGTAATCCCTTTTATCTTTTTGTTTTTATTATAATTAAATAGTTCATTTCCAACTCTACAAATAGTTGTGCTAGATTGCAGTTATGGGGATAGATTATGATTATTTTTTGGAACTCTATCATTCAGGAGTGTAATTTAAAGAAGGGTTAAATATGTTTTTGGTCCCTTAACTTTCAGTGAATTTTGGAATTAGTCTATTTCAAAACTTTGGACCAATTTAGTCATTCATCTTTCGAAATACATGGATTTAGTCCTTTTAATCAAATTTTGTTAGGTTTACTTAATGTTTCATACGCATTTCAGGACTGTATTTGACTTGTTTATACTATTTGACACATTTTTGCTTTAATGTTAAATCAAATACTATTATGAAACGCACTTGAAATGTCAAATAAACTTAATAAAATTTGATTAAAATGACTAAATTTACGTATTTCGAAATATGAAGGACTAAATTAACTCAGTTTCGAAATTGACTAATTCCAAAATTCACTAAAAGTTAAGGGACCAAAAACATATTTAACCATTTAAATAAAAATAACTATGTTCGTGGCAATCAGTTTCTAGGAGTTTTTTCATTTTGATTTAAAGGGGAAACTATATTATCGAAGATTCTTTTGTTTCCCGATGGCTATAACTGGCGCTATAATTTAGTTCTCTTTTAATTTCCCCACGACTCTTGGATATTTTTGTACCAAAGACCTAAAAGTTCAAATTGTTTGATTAAACGTGGCAAAAGTTTTGTAAAGATATAAGCAAATATGAATCGAAGCATATGGTCTTCACATTCAAGGACACTTCTCAATTATTAAAGTTAATTTTTTAATGTCACACGCCAATAACAAGGAGTCATCAATAAAGCCTCATCCCTCTAGACGTCCTGGAGGTTTCATTTAAATTATGTATGTATTATTATTTTCTGATGGTAAGCTAATGTTGGCTTTCTTACAGATATGATCTTTTGCACAATGCACATCTTAATCTAGAAGGACTAGATGAACTTTTCAAAGTTGCTCAGGTATGTAGAACTGTGTTTGGTATAATGCTGCCTGACTAAAACTGATATACGTTGAACAGTGTTGGTTTAGCCTTTCGGAAAGAAACTATATAATAACTAAAATTTAGAATATTCCCTGCACAGAAATAAAACCTCTGATACGTACTATTTTCCTTTGTATAGTGGTTAATGAGTTCAATCTTAGCACTTCCCTAATTGCTTAGCCTATTTATTTGCAGATGCTTGCAGATGGTGTAATTCCAAACGAATATGGAATTAATCCAAAGCAGAAGCTGAAGATTGGCGCAAAGGTAAACTCCCGTTGTAAAGATTACTCAATTTTCATTTTACCTTACAAACCTCTAAAGTGTAATCATAGTATTCCCTTTGGCATAATCATAGAGCCAGCCACCCAAGAGAAGGAAATCAAAACCATATCATTGTCATTGATATCCACTGATTTATATTGAATCTCAAAAACCAGCAATGATTTTCTTTTCTAAGAACTTCAGCATGAGACACCTCCAGAGACCTCTCTCACACCCCTAAATACCCATGGTTCACTTTATATATTGTTGATATTCTTTGAGAATGATGTATTTCAGTTTGTCCACTATGAATTTCTGTGTCAGATTGTGAGGCATGTCACTGTTTTCTTAGCACCATGGAGCCTAAGTGCGTTTTGCAGTAATCTGTGTTTTATGCTTTCTATCTTGAGGAAGAAAATGAAGAAAGCAAAATTCATGTTTTAAAAATCTTGTGGAATTGATTTAACTTGAATCTTTGAAATATGTTGCACAAAAGTTTCAACTTCTGCTTTAAGTGTTATTGCCGTAGCATGTTGCATCACCTTGATTATAGAAATTAATAACCTTATATATTTCTTCCGTCATACTATATCCACATTAATGATTTAAATGTTGCACTTTTTATAATGTCTTCAGTTTCGTGCAGGTTATATTGTTTGATGAACGGCTGAACACAGTACTCAAATTAATGTTTATGCACATGTACTTAAAATTCTAGCCACCTGATTAATTTCCTTTTTGCTGTTTCAATTCAGGTTGCTCGTCGGTTGCTGGGGAAGCTTTTAATTGATCTGAGGAACACTCGAGAGGAAGCCATTAATGTTATAAAGAATAACCAAGAAGTTTCATTATCTGAGAAAATTAAGAAAGATGCAGAGGCCAAATCAAAACTATCCCATAAGAATGACGAAATAGATCAAGATGATGATGATGATAAAGAGACCAAATATCGTTTAGATCCAAAGTTAATATCAATTCCTCATGTGATTTTATTTTCTACACTATTTTGGTCTACTCTACTTTAATCTTATTGTTTTGCACCAGGTATGCAAATGTGAAGACACCTGACCGCCACGTGCGAACACGCCTATACTTCACATCAGTGAGTGTTGTAACCACAATCCCCTAATGAGAGATTGAAGAATAATTATTGGAGCTGTAAATTTTATCTTCTTACTCTGTTTCACTTTGATAATTTTGTTGATAGGAATCACACATACATTCTCTTATGAATGTTCTTCGTTACTGTAATTTGGATGAATCCCTTCAAGAAGAAGAGGGTCTTGTCTGCCGTGGTGCTCTAGAGCGACTATCTAAAACAAAGGAGCTTGACTATATGAGCCACGTTGTTCTTAGGATGTTTGAGAACACAGAGGTGAGCCATTTTAACCATTTACCTGTAGAATTATTCCCAAATGTTTGGCTTTACAGGAATAGGTTAAGTTATTGTACTTCCTTAGATTGTTTAGTAATATCATATTGAACCTTCTTTTGACTTTGAAATCACAGGTGGCTTTGGAAGATCCTAGAAGGTACCGCGTAGAGCTGACCTACAGCCGTGGTGCTGATCTATCCCCCCTGGAGGTAAATCATATGCAATAAAGTACATTTTGCATTTTTTTTTTCCTTTGGTGTAAAATTGAAATCCCTCTTATAGGAAACCCCACTCAATGTCAATGCATGCTGATAGCATCATTGCAAAAAGCTTGTCTAGGCAAATTCAAAAGCTTACATAATTGTGTTATGTATATGGTTGGCAGAAAGAAGGTAGTGAGTGTACATCACTGCACCAGGAGCACACACTGCCCATCATGGGTCCCGAGAGGCTGCAACAAATAGGATCATATCTGACATTAGAAACCATGGAAAACATGATTCGTCCATTTGCTATGCCAGCAGAAGACTTTCCTCCTACACCTGCAGGATTTTCGGGCTACTTCTCGAAAAGTGTGCTTGATCGTCTCGTAAATCTTTGGCCTTTCCATAGGCAATCCAGTAATCTTGGAAAATAGTCCTACACATTTATTTAATCTGTCTTGCCACTTCAATATATTTTTGCTTTTTCAAAATCTAATATCCTTTGGAATAGTTTTCTTTTAATTTTATTTTTTATTTCTTAAAATGTACAAAAATTATGTAATTTGGTCCACCGAGGGGGGCCGAAATGCATCATCCCATAGAAGAATTAAATATAAATAAAATTTGAATACAAGCGATTTTAAAAGTATTCTACTTGAGACAATTATTTAAGCTTTTCTTTTTTTATCGTACTGTAAACTCTTGATTATCCAAAGCCTGCTTTTTGGTGGCTCCTTTGGGAAAAATTTGGAACAACCAGTTACTTCTACACTAACCTAATTTAGAAAGTGATTTATGACTTCTGAAATTAGTTATTCAAAAGATATTTTTTGACCATTTCAGATTGACCAATATGGAAGGTTGTAGCATGTCTTGCACTTAATGTTATATAGAAAATATTTTACACTTATGGATTACTTGTTTCACAGTATAATTACTTTTGTGAAATCTAATGAATTTATATGATAGAACTATAATGGATGATTAATTGGAGTAAAATATGTCTATATATTGATTAGTATGGATGAAATTTATGATATTATGAAATTTGAATTAAATATAGATGAATTAGTTAAAGGAGATCGCTGTATTTTCACAACAATTGAGATATAATGCATTTTTATAATTTTACTCAACGTGAGCAAATGAAATATAATTATGTTGTAATGTATTTATGTACGTGTTTGCAGTGAGAAAACTCGCCTGAAAGGGTTTGTGGACATTGCGATACTTAAATTAGATATTTAGGGTTTGGATATTGCAAATGAAACATTAAGGAAAGAAATCATATGTTTTGATTGATGGTCGTAAAAGTAGTGACAAATATAAAAAGGATTTTCAGTCCACAAGAATTGAAAAAAAAAATATGAATGTATTTAAATTGCATTCAAAAGCAATAAATAACAATAAAGGATTTATTGTCAAGTTTCTCTGATATGGAACTTATGAATTGTAACATCCCAATTTCAGCAGTTTAAAATTGATAAAAAATAGGGAGTTTCATCATAGTTTCAAAACAGATAATAGTGTACCTAATATATTAATACAGTCTTACAAAATGTATGATTATAAAAATATATCACTTATACACTTAAATTAAACTAATAAACTCTGTACTACCGACCACTGCTAAAACTCCCACTGGAAACCTCCTCTTCAATACTAACATGATGGCTCTTCATCCTCCAGAAGTGCCTTTGACACTGCAACCATATCTGCTCCCACCGAATAGGTGATCATCGCAAAAGGAAACATCCAACATAAGACAGGAACACAAAAAGCAAGGGTAAGCTAATCTGATTAAGGAATCATGCAGTTCAATTATAAACAGAAACCATGCAATCTTTCTCATTATCACCAGAATCATATAGACCACCACAACACATTTACATGACTCTAGACTCAATATCCGGATTATGTAAGCGACATTGGATCTCTTGGTAGCTTGCACCTGCGACGGTTCCCAAACTCTGCAGAGTTTGGACACAAGGGGTTATCACCCAACTACTCCCAAGGTAAGTCCCATCACCTCTATGGCGGATCGGGTCCATAGACCAGGACCTCCTGCTACTCCCCTCGACGTAATCCATCATACTCTACATGAGTCTTAATGGTTACTAGGAGCGTCAGGATACCAACCAAAACTGAGTCCTTATGTCCTTACATACACTAAAACATTCCTCTTAGAATTTCCCTTGAAATCCTAGTTCAACCACTTCTCATATTCCAACTTCATGCAATTTCACCACACATATTACCAGTCATAACAATTCATGCATATCATAACTAAGTTCATATTTTAACATTCAAACATAGCTTCATCCATTAGAAACAAAGAAATAACACTCAACTGCAGGGGTTCTCGCCCAAGCTAGAAGGTCTCGCCTAGGCAAAAAGGCTCTCTCGCTTAGGCGAGTCATTCTCGCCTGAGCGAGGCTCAAAACAGAGAACAACCCAAACTCTGGGCGAATTCTTGCTCAGGCTAAGTTGTCTCGCTTAGACGAGAGTGACTCTCGCTCAAGCGAGACTGGCTCGCCTAGGCGAGATCTCGCGCAGAAACAGGGGATGAGTTTCTGGTGTTTTCGCTCAGGCGAGAGTTGCTCGCTTAGGCGAAAATACCAGATTCTCAATATGTTCTCACATGCAACAGCAAAGAAATCTAGCACAATCCAAGCATACACTCAATTACGCAATTCAAGCACTCATACAACAATCAATCATGCAATTCAAAGTCATCAGAATGATTTCTAGATGAAATTCAAGTAAAACAGTTAGCTTCCCTTACCTGTTATCATGTTTAGACAACTTTATAAACGTCAACGCATTAAAAACGTCAACACCTCTAACTCCACATGATGCTCTATCTACACATAGAAACATCACAAGAACGATCAGGACATACCGTTATGATCATTGATCAGTAGAGACTCATACTGATGATTAAAACGTCGCATGCAAGTGGAAGAGGGCTTGCATGCACCAGAAAACAGAAAAAGACTAAAAAAAAGAGCGGAAACTCAACTTACGCGAACGGAGAAACTGATCGGTCCAATTTGAAGAGCTTGCCGAGAGATCAATCCTACGGTCTCGGTTCTTCAATCAGACGACCAGAGATACAGAACCTTTAGAGAGAAGTCAGAGAACTCTAGAAAAGTGGTTTCTAGAGAGATGGTGTGTTTTAAAATAATGAAACTCGTTTATAACAATTCTATTTATACTAAAACCTTTTAATATTAAAATAATCGAGTCTCA
>Ga0214542_1001479_pt1 | contig 48152 bp, 31 predicted proteins | sample CNSS1metaG_FD_160096 | JGI IMG/M metagenome (GOLD analysis project Ga0214542, IMG submission 160096) | Root nodule microbial communities from cowpea collected in UCLA plant growth center, Los Angeles, California, USA - CNSS1 | ecosystem: Host-associated > Plants > Roots > Nodule | place: USA... | reverse complement strand
AGATTGGGAGAAGACTCTGATGAGGGTGTTGAAGATGTAAACGTGGGGAGAAGGAGGGAGGGTGGTGAAGAGAAGAAGAGCGGAGTTTATAAGGCCGTGTGAATAGCACGCGCCGATGAAGTGCTCGACGATTCTGGTGTTTGGATAGAGGTTACGGCGGATGAGTTGCGCTTTTATCTGCCGAACTTTCTTCTGACTGTCACAAAAGTTCTGAAGCAGAAAAATCACACTCCTCACTCTTTCGTTCATCACTTACATTCATCTAGCTCAAAACCCAATTCATAGTTAAAATTACAGGGAAAGAAGGTTCTATAAATTTATATGCTTAATTCGTTATAATTAAGCAAAAAAAAATTAAATAAAAAAAAAAACTTTGGAAAAAAATGCGCATCCGGGGAATCGAACCCCGGTCAGTACCGTGGGAGGGTACTATGATACCACTACACCAGATGCGCTTGATATTGTAATAGTTGAACAAAATATGTTATATTAATATTTAAAAATTAAAGTAATTTGTATGGAGTTGATTTTCAGAGTGCAGATTGATCGAGGGAATGAGGATCGTTGGGCTCACTGGTGGAATAGCGTCTGGGAAGAGCACCGTTTCGAATCTGTTCAAGTCGCATGGTCTTCCCGTTGTGGATGCCGATGTCGTTGCTCGTGTGAGTTCCTCTTCTCTGTTTTTGATTTGGGAAAAAACAATACAATATCTGTGATTGTTTATTGGAATTTGCAGGAGGTGTTAAGGAAAGGGAGTGGTGGATGGAAGAAAGTGGTTGCGGCTTTCGGGGACGAAATTCTTCTCGAAGATGGAGAAGTGAATAGACCCAGGCTTGGTCAAATTGTTTTCTCCGACCCGGATAAGCGTCAATTTCTGAACCGGTATTTCCAATTTTCGTCTTGTTTGGTTCCATTCGAGTGTATTTTTGAATTGCTGTTTTGAATTTAGTGTCATTGCGATGTTTTAGATTATTGGCACCTTACATTGCGCGTGGGATATTTTGGGAGGTTTTGAAGCTATGGGTGAAGGGTTACAAGGTCATTGTTCTTGATGTGCCTTTGTTATTTGAAGCCAAGATGGACAAGTTCACGAAGCCTGTTATTGTTGTTTGGGTTGATCCCGAGACGCAGATTCAACGGCTCTTGGCCAGAGACAAGTCCGCGGAGGAGGAGGATGCTCGGAATAGGATCAATGCTCAAATGCCATTGGATGTGAAAAGGGGTAAAGCAGATATAGTTATAGATAACACTGGTTCGTTTGATGACTTGAGCCAGCATTTTCAGAAAGTTTATGTTGAGGTCTCAAAGCCATTGACATGGGCTGAGTTTTGGCGCTCCAGACATGGAGTGTTCACCATTCTTGCTTCTGTCACCTCAGGTGTTGTTCTATTTATCAAGGCATTCAGCAACCATACCAACACTTTATAGCTACTTGTGTTCTGCACGTTATTTGTTAATACATGATATGTATCCCCTTAAAATCCAAAACCCATGAGTTCTTTTCTGTAATGGTGCTGTTCAAAGATGAATAGTTTAAATTTGAATATTCAGCTTCAAATTTTAAATAACTGTGAGATGAACCATAGTGTTATATTTCTTGTGTCTTGTTTTGTTTCTTTTTGTTGTTGTGAGGATTGGAAATGAGTATTATTATTTGGTCATGAAGGATTCTGAATTTTAAATATGTATTATGCTTGATCAGTGTCTGCCTTTGAACACTTTGGTTCTCTGCCGAGTGTTGAAAATAGAGATGGAAACTTGTCTATGTTCTACCTATTCAAAAAGGTTAACTTCCATTTGTTGACCTCCTAGATGAGAACTTTTCTGGCTTCATTATTTAGGCATCTACCTTGAGGAGAAATCATAACTGGTGAATTGCAAATTTTTAGAGGAACTATGGTGGTTAGATTTTATGCTGTGATTGGTTTTTACACTAAATAAAACTCAGTCTGGGAAGTCCAAACATGGTAAAGATGATGCCGTTTATCCTCAAATTTTGAAAAATGTTTCTTTCACCTCAATCTATCTCCTCAAAACACCAAGTTCCTGATTAAGGCCACTGTTTAGATGGCTAAGATTGCTGCGAAGATGTTCATAAAGTACTTTTTGTTTGAGGACTTTCTTGGTGACAGGGCTTTCATTAACCAAGTTGAGGTTCCTTAGAGCTACTACCTCTTGGAGAATTATGCAGTTTACATCTTCAGCCACGGACATTGTATCTTTGAGATAAAAAACATTCCTAAGCAGTAAATTTTTCTCCTCAAGCATCTGACTATTTTCTTACTTCTATTTGTTCTCTGCAAATCTATCAATTCTGCATGTCTCGTTTTTCTCCATTTTCCACTTCAGTCCTCACTTGCCTGATCTTCTCTACAAGTTCAACGTTCTCTTTCTGCAAAATTTCATTCTTCTAGCTCATGTTCTCAATCTCTTGTTCCATGATCTTTTTCTTTGACTCCTTTTTTTTCACCCAAGAACTTTTCTCAGATCGATGTTGCTGAAGGAGCTACTGGTTTTCCTCTTGGCTTTTCACACAAGAACTTTTCAAGCCCTCAATGTTGTCCAAAATGTGCAATGTTGGTATTTCCTCTTGCTTGATTATCAAGCCCCACACACTTGACGAATAGCCATTTTAAGATTTTTAATCTTGTACTAAAAACTCTCCTTCCATCAGTTGTATAAAGTTTTCAATCTCCAACTCAGATAACTGTGTTAGAAAATCAAGATGTGGTAGACTTCTTACTGTGACTACATCATAACTTTTATAAGGATTACTGCTCTCTTTTTTTTCATTGGTCGATGTGAGATAGGAAATATTGATAATGGAAATCATATTTCACTTTTCCAAAAGCCTGTCAAAACCATTACCTAACATAAAGTGGAAGGTAACCTAGTGTCCATTATGATATCATGCTACATGTTGTATTGACAAGGATGTTTTTGTTCTTACATTGAATATTACGACTATATTCTTTACCAAAAGACTGCGTAGCATCTAATATTCTATTTCTAATGATTAATGGTTTGAAGTGGGTCTCCCACACTTAAGTAATAATCCATTGCCTGCTTTTACTAATTTTTTCTTGAGGCACTACTTTCTATTTTGCATATTGCTGTCACCTTTTCTCTCTAAGATGAGTTCAATGACAAACATGCATATACACCAGATAGATTTTGGACTTCGACTTGGATTGTGTTTGGAATTGTAATGTAAATTATTGATTTTCCCTTTGCCATGGGAAATATTATTTAATATTTTCCATTCCTTACCTCTGAAGGAGTAGTGGTTTTTCACCTACGACCTTTACTATTCAACCTTTTCCCCGGTTGACTTTTCTTTCCATCCAAGGGGCAAGAATAGCTACCGTAATTATATGGCAACATATGGTATCGGTTGCCCTGTTCTTGCTCTAATTTCTTGAGCGAAATCTGCCACGGAGACTGGCGATTTTATGGCTAAAGTCTATACAAATTGATTATATCAAAATTAATAAATAATGTAACATATTACTGTTTAAATTATAATAACTTCTTAGTATATTAATTTAGGCTACCATCTAATGAAAATGATATTAACTTCTTTTATCGATTTTATACAAAAGAGTTGATTGGTTCATTGGAGAGAAGTACATTTTCTCCTTAACGTTTTGTGCAGTGTGCTGGGATCTGGAGGAAGACGACATACCTGTTGCTCTACGTGGTAAGATTTTGGCTTCAAAATCCGAAAATTTCTCTGGCTGTATTTTGACCATTTGAGAGGTTCCAAATTAACATTTTGGCAAAGTGTTATTTAAGAATATGATAGAGTATCTAATCACTTTTGGACTAATTGGACACTTGTTTAATTTATCTGTTTACATATGCGTTTAATAATCTGTTAGAAAATAATTTAAACAGTGTTTGATCTTATGTAACCATGCTTAATTATTTGTTAGCTTGCTTGAAATTGTTCTGAAAGAATCAATTCACTGGGAGTGGATTGGGGAAGTTGTTGGCTATGATTAAATGACTGAATGGCTAGCAATTCACCTGAGTAGCCGCCGATGATCAAGGTTCCATGTTGAAAACAGTTCTTCCAGAAATTTGGAGTTTTGGTTCAGTGCTTTTGCCACAAATCACGATGGTAAGAGTCAGCACAATCACAACCATCTGTTGCATAACAAATTCTTTTGGTCTTTTGATAGCAATGCTTGTTTGTGTGGGGTCACTATCCTCTATATCTATTAAAAGTGAATTAGAAAAAAAAGGAGAGGGAATAGAAAAGATGGGATAAAAAAAGAAAGAATCGAAAACATGTGTATTTAGATATGCAATTTGGTTATGGTTTCAGAAATTTATAATTGATATATTATTTTAATTTTAAAAATGTTGATTTTTAAATATCGCTACATGTCAACCTACTTTGAAGTTTTTGAAAAACTGGGGAAATTTTTCTTTTTGACTTATTGAGCAAATAATGAAATTTTGATATTTAATTCTATCTTATTTATCTTTAGTTCTCTGCTCTGTATCCATACTGAAATAAACATAAAGTTAATGGAAGAAAGTATTGGCCTAAGGAAGAAAACCCTGGTACTGTGATTGGTAGAAGTAATTATTATGCGTTGAATCTATGAGACGTATAAGCCAAAGAGTAGGAAACATTGATAAATGGAGCCTGAAAATGAGAATGGGGTGGTAGAAATTATTGGATGGTGGTGGGTTAATATGTTTTCGATTTAAAACTTTTATTCAGATTCTCACACTCATCAACCCAACAACCAAACCACTCACCACCCAAGTACCAATCTAACTCTAAACTTTAAGCCAACACTAATGAATGGCCATGCTCTGAACAAGACGTACACTTTCCTGATTGCCTTCTTCAACAGTTCATGCCTTTAATATTTTCTCAAAAGTAATTATTCTTATATATGATCTTTCTAAGGTGTAAAAAAAATGATATTTTTAGGAAGTAGAGTTGTTAATAAAAGTCGAAGAGAATTTCACTTATAGAAAGTTGTTTGATGTTCAAGTTACTAAGAATATAGTAAAATTATAAGATGTATGAGTAAAAATATGACAAAAGAATTGAGTGAATGCTTTATATATTATCAATTTATATAAGGACATTACGTGTTTCGATCCTAAAAAACATTTCATACGAACATGTATTTAAATTATCCTTAATTTTAACTTTTATATGATGTGTGATTATTGGAATATCAAACCAAGTTCTTGAATTGAGATTCGAGAAGAATGAGAGTTCATCCACCAAGAAAACAAAGTGGAAACAAAGATTTGACTTTGAAACCTCATTTCTGTCATTAGTTATGATTTTGTCTTTAAAATGTATATCGACGGAAATAACTTTGACACCCGTTAGTACTTACCTAACATTGATTTACAATACACTTAAATATATTGTATGAGTCTAAATTATTGGGTAATAATGAAAAAATTGAGTATCTTATAAAAAATATAATCTATAAATTTATTATCTTAAATTTTTTGTTACATAGATATAATCTTTTATTTATGGGTTAAGTTGAGATTATATCTCATTGATTTTATATTTCTCGGGTTAACATCTTCAAATAATTTCGATCATCTAGTTACATAAATCATTACAAAGTTTTACCTAATAAATTTTCTCTCCTGTTAAATTTGCTTATGAAGTTGATTTAAAAAAAAAAAAAAGATAGGCCCAGTGAGTAATCTTGGTTAAGGGTGTTGTTAGCTTAGTTATATGAAGCTTGTAGCATGAAGACAATGCAATATGCATCCATGGGTGGTGGAGCCGTTATCGTGTGGGTTGCAGTCCCAGTGAGGTCTGCTTTTGGGGTCAGAAAATGAGTGGTACTAAAAGTGATGAAGCCCTTTAAACCGTCTGATATGACAGATAAGATGTCAAAAAAGATGATGCAAAGGACCACCTACCTTACACTACACTGCACCTCTTTTACACACTTCTCCTCCTCACAATCCCTTACTTACCTTAATCCCATCATAAAATATTCCACAACTTGAATTTTTGCCTCTTTGACGCCACTTTTCCCACATGAAAACATGATACCTCTACTGAACAATATCCTCCCTCTGCATCACGTGATTCAATCACGTGACTCTGCTGATGTGTCATCACCATAATGGTTATCTCTGCCTGCGTTAAAGGTGACATGGCTTCCGCACCAAATGAAATGAGTGCTCTGATTCCTCTTTTCTTTAATAATTAAATCAGTGTTTGATAGTGTTATTTTTTCAACACTTCTATCATTGAGTAAAGTTTCACATTAGATTAGATCAGATTAGATTCACTGAATAAACAATGCCCAGTGCCAATCAATGACATCACTGTAACATTTAACCCAAAAATAATAATTAAGTATTTCGATAACAGTGTCTCAGTCACTGCACAATACCACCACAGTTCTAATTTGAATTAATCAGATGTCTAATGTAATGTTTAAAGGCTAAGAAACACTTTTCTGTGTGATAAGATTGTTTCTGTGTGAAACACTTTTCTTGAAGGATCATTTATTTATTTAACTCACCCTTGCTGCATGTTCCTTACTTCCTTTGGCCACCAACAAACACTTACATCAACTTTCCTCATCCCTTGATTTCCACTTCACCAAATGGCACCAAAACCTGCAGAAGAAGAACCTCCTCAAGGAGAAACTCTCAAGTACCAGGTCATCATTTTCTCTTTTCAGTTTGCATGTGCATATGCACTTATTTCTCTCTATCAACTTCATTCAAATTCCCAATTTCTCCATTCATTTTACAGACGTGGGTTCTGAAAGTATTGATCCACTGCGATGGCTGCAAAAAGAGAGTCAAGAAAATTCTTCAAGGAATCGACGGTATCAATCTCTTTACTTTAATACTTCTTTTGTGCATAGTAATTAATATACAGCATCCCTTTTATCATCATCAAACTTTGTGGGTCTTGATGATGTTCTTCTTCATATAATGATTATCTTAACATGGAAGTAACTAATGATGTGTTGGAAGAAAAGAGATACTAATCATATATATATGTTTATCATGGTATAGGGGTTTACAAAACAGAGGTGGATTCTCTGCAGCACAAGGTTACGGTCACTGGTAACGTGGGCGCTGAGATTCTCATCAAGAGGCTTTCAAGATCAGGGAGGCTAGTGGAGCTTTGGCCAGAGAAACCAGCTGAGAAGAAAGATAATAAAAAGCCGGGAAAGTCCAATAAGGGTGGTGATGTTAACAAGGAGAAGGAAAACCAGAAGAATGGTGAACCGGGTGCTGATGGTGGTTCGAACGAGGGTTCTAAAGATGGTGGTTCAAATGAGGGTTCTAAAGATGGTGAAGATTCTGAGAAAGAAGAACACAGTGATGAATGTGAGGAGGGAGGTGGTGGTGGTGGTGGTGGTGGTGGTGAAGGTGGCAAAAAGAAGAAAAAGAAAAAGAAGAAGAAGAACAAAGGGGAAAACGGTGGTTCTGGTTCTGGTTCTGCATCTGCTCCTCCTAAGAATGGAGAAATTAGTGAAGTTGATGCATCAGTGCCTTCAAATTTGGGCACTTCAATGGCTGCCAAGGATCTTGTTAACCCTCCAATTCAGCATGCATACCCTTATCCACATGTGTATTATTCACCTCCTCCTCCTCCTCCACCAGCTTATGGATTAAGCTATAACACAGCATATCCTAACTCAAGTGCTTCATATTATGTTGGAGCACCCATCATGCCCATGCATGCTTACACCACTCCATACTCTAGACTGCCACCACCTCCTCCACCGTCTGATCCAATCAAACACTATGGTGATGATGCTGAGGATGATGAGTATGAAGGTGGTGGATATTGCTCCATTATGTGACAGTGAAGTACCTGCTATAGCTAGTGTTATTTCTTACTTTTCTTAATGATAAAACTTAGGGGAAGAAGTGGGGGTTTAAATTTTGTAATATGGTGAACCAAATTAGAAATTAACTACGGGGAAAACAATAAAAAAAAAGAAAAAGAAAAGAGGGTATGTGCAGGTATGGAGGATGTAGAATGCTTTGTCTCTGTTTAGCATGTTCCTTTTTCTTTTCCGTTGTAAAGAGTACAGCTTTTGGGGTATGCTAAAGAAAGGCCAATCAATAGCCTTGTAATCTCTGCAATTTGTAGGTCCTGAAATCTTCATTTCCCTCTCTATCATATGTGTAAAGTATCTTTATAAGTACCACCTTTTCTTTTTCTCTTTTCATGTCTCATTGCTAACTAGTTACATTGCTGAAATGGTTTTGCTAATATTTCTCATGCATGCAATTCTGATACCCAGCTAACTAGCCTTTGCAGTTATGGAAGAGTGAATCATAACATGCTGATAAATAATTACTTCCCATGGGAACTGCTTCATCCACTTTTGCAAAGCTATTCTCTAGTTGCTTAAATCTGTTTATCTTTTTGCTTTATCGTATTTTGGCCTTTTGGAGGTATATATGGTAGTAGCATCGCACTTGCAACTCATCTAAAGCTTCTTCGTGTAGTTGTTGCCACAGGTTGTACTTTTTGCTTCTTTCTGAATCTAAGGAACATGCTCAGCACCCGGATCCATTACAATAAAAGGACACACTTCAATTTTGTTCCAAATAATTTAAGTGACTCAAAGTTTCACATTATCCCATCAAAATTCTGGCCTTTGGGTTTCTTTTTTATTTCCCTACAATTGGGAAAATGCATGTTTTTGGTGTTTCACTTGTGCAGGTTTTGCTTTAGGTTTGGAGAGTTCAGAACAGGGGAAAAAATTCAACACTGTTGAAGCTGGCTATTATTCTTGAATTTGTTACTTAACCAATAAGGAAAGTAGCACATTAAGAAAAGTGACACTCTTTTGTCTCAATCATCCATTCATTAATCTCAGCTTGTGCTCGCTGGACCCAATTGAGTTAGATAAATTATACCATCAGTGATTATAATGTACACTTAAAATCTCTCAAATTTCGTAATAATACTATAAATCAAACGTTTGTGTTAACTGAGGAAGTCTAGTTCATAGATAAAATCTCTTGTACTTCAATACTATAAACCAAACTCCATGTTATCGAGTTATATTTAGGTGAATACGTTAAACAGTTACTTTAGGAATGTTATTCTCAAGATTGAAGCTAATTAATGTAATCAAAAGAAGAATATTCACACGATTATACCTCTTCTTTCACACTGATTATCGCATAGTCATGTCAGAAAAGTTTGTGTTTTTATAAAACATTTGTGCTGTCAAAGTGTCACCATATCTTCAACAATAAGCAATAAGCATCCAAAATAAATGTCTGTTTAGTTTTGCAACCCCACAATCCCTTCCAGAAAGCCCCACGAACCTAATTGTGTGATTGATTGTAATTAAGACTAATTATTGTGTCAAAGAAAGACTGGTTAATTAACATAGTATGATATGAAATTATGCACAAACGACAAATGTGCAAGAGTTCACTGTGTTTACACTTTCGTTTTTTGTTGGATCTTCGGGGTTATTAATTACAAAAATTTACAACAAAAGCATTTCGAAAAGTTCTGCTCTGTAGACTTTAGGTGCAAAGATGGAGGAGTGGCATGATTTCTCAGGTCCCTTTTACCTCACTATGATTTATTTGGAATCTAGAAAGTTCCCATTGTGAAAAAATGGTTTTCTACTAATTTCTAACATATTCAATAATCTCGTTAAGAAGGATTACAGGATGAAGTTGGTGTTCTTTCTTTTAAGTAATGTAGAGGTAATTTTAAGATGGATTAAAGAGTGAAATTTGTGATTGAATTGACTGGTGTGATATATTAAAAAAAAATTTAATAGAAAAAAGTTAAATTATCAAAACGTCCCTAATGTTATAGGTAATATAAAATTATATATAAATAATTTAAAATTATTTTATAAATTTTATTAAATGATTGAAAATATAAAAAAATGTATAAAAAATTAATGATATAATATATTTTGTATAAAACTAAATTTAATATATAAGGTGAAAAATAATTAATATACACAGAAACCTTTTTTTTCTTTTTAATAGTAATTTTAGAAGTAATAATTTTTTATTATAACCCTAATAAATTATTATTATCGTTAACATAGAATTAAGAAAGTGAACTAAAATCACGTGTATTGATTTTAACCGCTAAATAACATGTAACAAAAATTAAATAATGTAACAAAAATTAAATAATGAAGGGTAATTTGGTAAATTCAGCTGTGTCACCCTTTAATCTCATTATAGATGGTGAGATTGAATTTTTAGTTAATCTCTCTAATCATCTCCTCCCATCATCTTGTATCACCTCCAAAAAAAACACGATACTCACCTCCTATTCATCTTTTTCCATTCCTTCTGAATAGTATATCCACCCAAAAAAAACACAGTCTAAAAATTAAAATCAAATATAACTTAAATACACTTTTTGTCTTCAATTTTTTATATTATCTTTTAAGACATGAATTTTAGACTTCAAAACGGTTAATATATTAAATCTAATATTATAATCCTACAATCGTGCATAAATAAAACAAATGTGAATGTTTGATGAGAAAAGTACTAATTTTTTGAAATTTTTATTGGACTGTATTGTACACTTGAAAAGGACTGTTATCTGATGATAACCATGCGTGAAGGATAAATGATTACAATTTGGTTGTAGTAAAACCTCAATTATTTATATTTGAAATCAATATTAATTATTAATTAATTTTTTAATTTTTGTTGAAAATTTAGTGAATCTAAGTTTTATATTGAATAAAAAAAAGAAAATTAAAAAATTAAAAAAAAAATCATAAATTTATTGTTTTAAAATTTTGAATTAAAAATGATATTAATCTAATTGAGCTCATTTATGTAATATCTTCCTAAAAAATCTTTCCTAAAAAAATCCATCAAATTTTAATTTTATTTCACTATCACAAAATTTATTAAATTAAATATTTATAGATTAAACAATTTCATAGCATAAGCAAGCAAACAATTTATATGGTAATGTCAGTAAATCTGTGCTAATAAAAAAACTTACGAAATATATCTATGAAAAAGTGTTGGAATTTTTTTTATTGAAATATACCGGAAGAGATCGATTATATTTGTGGTATCAATTGTCTATAAAAGAGATTTATATCATTTCTAACATAAAACTTTAAGGCCGATACGAGTCTTTGTTTTTACTTATATATTACTTCACTTTTTTTATTTTTACTTAGTGTAGAATTGCTTATTTATACTTGGGTTTTTGAGAGTTTTCTCACAAGTTTGAGTTGGATTTTTAGAACAATTGTCTTAAACAAATACTAAAAAAGTCTTGAGTTTGATCTACTATTGAGACAAGTTTTACTATAATAGAGTAGTAATTTATCCGCATAAAAGAACTAACATTATTTTATATATGAAATTTTAATTTAATGTCTATGAATTTATATTCTTTTACATGTCACTCAACTTTTTTACTTTTATTCAATATTAAAATACCAATTCATAATTCCTTAAAAAAATGAGATATCATTACTATAAAATGTCATACCTAATATTTCAGATGCAGAGATTAAACATCCACTAAATCAATTTGTCAAGTTTTTTTTATTTTTCATTCCAGTTGTTCGTTGGATTCTCTTGTTCGTCGGGTTCTCTTGTTCGTCAATCGATTAGTGTATCTAGAACTTCGCAAAAACACTTGTATAAAAGGACACCAAGATAAAATTCTAATGATAGTATAATTGCCGGAGATCTGCTCGGTCATTGAGTAGCTGTTAATTACACTACTACAAACTCTTTTTAAAGTAATCTCACTCGCAGTGGTCGACATGCCATATAGTACACCTAACAATTTAATAAACTTGTAAAATTTCTTGAAATATTCGAAGAACATCTGAAAATGTTGAGTAATCTCACTCGATGTTAATGGTAGAAAATTACATTTGTTCTTTTGAGGTTTGAGAAAAACCCTGTCAATTGTGGGATGCATGATTGCTATGTGTTCTCTTGAGAAAACACGCAACGACACAGTGACATAATTGCCACTTGCTTTTAATAAAGATTTTGAAAATTTTAAATGAATAGAATGAGAAAACCATTCATTGAATATGCAATGCTGAGATAATAATGACCTCTTAATTGGTGGTTAGTCGCTATTTGTTTTCCATGCTTCTTTCTACTTCAAGACTGGTTTATAATAATTGTTGGTTGAACATAAACGATAAATGTTCGAAAGGACAACAAAAAAGGTAGTGCTGAGAATAAAAGTTACGTGTGATGGGACGAGATATGTCGGACAATTTATGAGAAGGGAAAACTTTAAAACCCTTTGATCAAATCTCTTAATTCTAAAGGTATACTTTTTTTTTATTAAGGAAAAAAGGTAATGTATATTGTATACATCAAAGGCTTATATAGAGCAAATGGTTATAATTTTGGTGAAGTGTGCTTTATTTGGTTTTTCATTCATTTTTTAAAAATCGAATTCTGTTGGATTAGTTTAGGAGAATTTTGAAGGTTTACTTTTTCATATATATTTTTTGTCTTTGTCTTTTAGATGCAAAATCTAAATTAAGTCTTAATTCATTTTAATAGTTTTTTTTTTCAATTTTTATTGAAATTATAAAATGTGGTCTTTCAGTTTCTTTTTGTCTTAATGTAATCTTTATTATATTTAAAAAAACAATGCGATTTTTTTAAAATTAATGTTAATATTGTTATGAGATTTTTTCTTCTAAATATAATATTTATTTTCATTAAAAGAAAACATTGTGATCCATTCAATTAGATTGATAGTAATAATATTTGGAGGATGACGTCATAATGTACATAATCTATAATATTAGAGTCTTGATTCGCGAGAGTCATCTTAAAAATTTACAATGCTACATTTTCATATTCATTTAAGGGGCTGCATTAAGTTTTTCTAGCCAAAATGAAAATTATATTGATAAAAAAAATTAAGAGATCACATCATATAAAATTAAAATAAACATGTTACTAAAAATTTTAATTTTTTTTCCAATTTTATTTTATTAGACAAAATTTATTCTAACACTGACTTCAAGTTCTTTTTAAGTCAAGTTAAATTCACCCAACTTAATTTTTCTAATAAAAATCTAAATCTAATAAACAAATAACTTTTTCTTATCTATCTATACACAAACATGATAAATCCATGAAAGTAGTTATATTATCAGCATCTTAAAAGTAATATAGACATTAAGAGAAAACAATTTCAATTAATATAAATGGAGAGTTCTTTTTATAAATATCAATTTGATAAATCTTCATAAACTTTGACCCAAAAATAACGTTAATTAAAATTAAATAAAAAATTATTTATATTAATATTTGTAAACTACTAATAATAAATTGTTTTTTAAATACTTCTATTATATTTACTTATAATTAAAAAATTCAATTTAAATAAAAAATTTCACTAAATTTAAATTGTCATGTATAACAATTTAACTTTAAAGTATTTAATTGTTATAAAGATTTTAAGATTTTCTACCAACATATAATGTTAGAGAGAAAACAATTATAATTAAACTTATTTAAAATATAATTAAGTAAAAAACGTAAAATTACGAACTTCTTAAAGTTTATTGAAATTTCTTAATATTAAAATAAAACTGGGTATATTTCTTAAAAATGTTTTTAGGATGCGAAGACTAAAAATATTATTGCAAAGAATATAGGAAATTATTTAAAAGGTTTGGTAAAAAAATTCTATTGGAGAAGTCCTTGAAAAAAATTAATTGAAACTATCAAAATCTTTATTAAAAATAAATAAATATCTAATTGTTTTTATCAAAATTATAAAATAATTATCAAAATATCAACATCTAAAAATTGTAAAACAAAAAATCTTAATTTAGTAGCATTGATTTTCTTAGTCTTAAAAAGAATCATCCTAATTCAACATTGCCAGACTTATTTATGTAATTTAAAAACCTTGATTGATTACCATGCAACTTTGTTTTTTTTTGAAGAAAATCTTTCGAAATCCTAATCCAAATTTATGTTTTATGAAAAGATTGTCATTAGATTATAATATCAATGGAATAATTTCATATTAAATTATATTTTGTAAACATTGATTTTATATTTAGTTATATGACTCAAAAATTAATTTATATTAAATTATAAAACAAAAACGAAGTGAATACATCCTATCATATAGACCCATTTCAAACTTTCCAGTGAGCAAGAACAGACAAACCACAAGCGCAGGAATGAGCAGTACACCCTACAAAACATTACTTACCACAAAAATTTGCATTGCGCTTCTGTCTGAACCTTCTGCACAGGAAAAACAACCATTAGAATAAAGCAAGAAATGCTGTAGAATTTTACCACCAACTTCGATCAAACTGTGATGAAATTGTGCAGCTGAATATATTTTTTTTCTCTCTGCAAGAAATCCCATTCTGCAGCTGAATATTTTTTTCTCTCTGGTGTCTGGTGTCTGGTGTATGATGGACGTGTTTTAGGTGGTGTCCTAGTGAAACCTGGAAATGTACCTGTTTAGCATGTTAATCACCACTCATTTCAATGTGCTTTTGATCAATGGGGAGAAAAAAGTTGTCCGAAGATGATACTTATACCACAGTAAAAGTAAGGATACGAGAAATGGAGAAATGGAGGAAACCTGCTGCAGAAGATTTGCAGAGCGACAAGGTAGGGCTTTTCAGTCCTCTTTATTTTGCATCTTGTTGTACATGTGTTCATCGTGTGAATCACCAAAAGGTGATGCGTCACGGACCTGGGATCTCCTTCAGCTTTTCTTGGCCGATTTAAATAAAGGCCTGCAAAAGTATTTCAAAGTAAATACAAACCGAAAATCAAAGGACATGTTTATTGGACCAATAGTCAGAAAAGGAAACTCTCGTGATCAGAAAGTGTAGCAACTCGCAATAGCTTATGGGGAAAAACAAAAATGGAAACTATAAATCTCCAAATTTATATTTAACAATTTTGCAGAGGTCTATTGAATATTAAAAACACAACACGAATTTAGAAAAGGAAATTGCATTTGGTAGGCATTGACCTCAGTAAGCTATTTGGGATAACTTAAGAAAACAAGTTTCAACTTGAATGAAAACGGTTTAACCTTACTTCCTCGACCACTATAGAAACCACTGCCTAATAGTGCTAATTTTATACTAACGAATGAATACTATATCTTAATATAATTAATCCTTCATCCCTCTATTTAATTAAGAAATTGGAAAGAAAATTCTGGTCCAAAATTCAAGGAAGTGGACTAACCTGCGTAAATGACTAAGGAATCCCATCTTATGCATCCTCTTCAACAAGGACACGAGTGATTCACAAAAACTGCAACTCCTCGTCATTGATAACATACACAATGTATACATTTGGATTTATTTTCTGCCTCTTTCTAAAGTAGATTTTGAAGAGAGAAAAAAAAAATCATTTCCCCACAAATAAGGTGAAATAAACATGCACATAAGAACACTTACCTTCTATGACAGAAACCTCAGAACTTTCCTGTGTGAAACCACAGTCCTTATGTCTAAGATCTTGTGGTCAAAAGGAGACATTGATCGAGTCCAATAACCCTTTGCAACCTTCTCCCACTGGCTATGCGGGCACATCCCAGCTACAAGAGAGACATTCCTGAACAGGACATATAGAAATGTCTTCAATCAATGACACTAATTACTTTTCCAATTCAACTTCAATAGAGGACAAGTAGTTATAAAGCAAAGAGATAGTCCTTGCATAACCAAATGCACAATGCATAAAATGAATGATTGTCATCATCTTCACTCGGTAATACAATAACTACATTCAATCCCACAAATGAAATAAGTATTCGTCAACTAAGTACACGATAAAATGATCAAAAATTAGAGACAGAATATTTCAAAACATCTAACTACCAGACATTTGGATAAATCATAAGGACCAGATTACAGTATATAACATCAAATCAGCAATATACAAACAACAATACTATCAACCACTGCACTCAAGAACCAATTCATACAGAATATTGGTATCGATTTTTATGTTGGGAGAAAATAATTTTTCATTTCATCCACTACAGTTTGTGGACATTATTGTAACCTCCAGAGTTCACAGATTATTATGATACAAGAAAGCTTAACCATGAAAAATAATTATGTAGAACGTGCTTTACAGCAGTGTTGGAAAGGGAAACATAGAATGGACATTTTTTGCCTGTAGCAGTTCCAAAGACGACTTCAACAATTTAATCAAATTTAGGGATCTTACAGCCAAAACATGTCGAAATGAAGACAAAAAAGAAAAAAGAAAAAAAGTGCAACCAAACTCTCCCGAAAGAAAAGGAACAACCACATAATTGAAGGCATAAAATGAAATTAATGAAGGAGAAAAAAGATAAATGCTTACATAAGGAATCGTTCATCTGCGAATACCATAACTGCAGAAACCCAAATACAGAGCAAGCTAAAATTCCAAACAGAATGCTGAATGTGAGAAACCGCCATTGCCATGTCCAGCTTGAACCGTCTACGTACGATCTGCGTATTATAGCTTTTCTGTGTAAATATTGCAATGTTAAACTATTCACGCAAAAAAAAATAAAAAAATAAAACTAGCACTAACACTTACGATTTTCAACTGAATCATTGTAAAAAAGAAAAAGTTACAAGCTCATTTCAATATCTTAATAATAAAAGTTATTTGGATATATTATGAAATAATCTGCTTTTTTAAAAATATTTAATTTTATTATAATAAACGAACATAAATTAATTAGTTTCTATTTTTTAATTTCTAAAAATTAATCCATAGACTACTTAATATTATTTAATTAAAGAAATAAATATAAATGAGAAGATAAAGGTAAAAGTATTGTCACTTTTACAATATTAGTATTATTAGTTAATTACAAATCTTTTCATACACACAAAGAAAAAACATTTCTTCTTTAACATAATCATTCTTATACAAATTTAAAAAATTCCACAGGTTATATTGAATTTATCGAGATATATAGAAGTTAATGTTGAATATTTTGTTATAAAATTAGTCTTTCCTTCTAAAATATTTACTTAATGATTCTGAAGAAATATAAATTATTTTTTAGTTCGTAATTTCTAAAATAATAATCCTTATATTATTTAACAATATTTAACTAAAGTAAGGAAAACTGATTTGAGAAGATAAAATAAAGACAAGAATATAGTTTCTTGCAGTATTTTCTATAAAAAAAAAATCGCTTCATAATCATCTTTGAGAAACCCCTTTTGTTTAATTTTTTATAACAATATATTATTTTGAATATTTTATCATGAGATTATTTTTTTTATCAAGGAACATTGACGAAATTTTCTTAATCCTCAATTGGAGAGTAGTTCCGATATATTCAATAATCCTTGTACATAATGTTCAAAAAATATTATCCATTATATATATATATATATATATATATATATATATATATATATAAATAAATAATTTTAATGGTAAAAAACCTTAATGCAACAGTCAAATTTGAAAGCAAATTAGCTAATAAAAATTCTGTGTTCTACTTTATCCGATGACAAGTTATCACCTTTTTTTTTTCAACTCCTCCTTCCTCTTTTGTTCTTGTATTGGGCCACATTCATAAGTGGTTTCTCAACATTTTTCTACAAATCATCTAAATAATTCATGCTCTTTTGTTTTCACTTATATAAAAAGTGACATGTCCATGCTCATTCATGTTATTCACCAGTGACCATTTTTCCTCTACTTTTTTGGCATCTTAGTCGTTGTTTTCAACATATCATTCATGCGGTATACTTTAGTTCCTAGATCATAAGATGGGTCTCTTTTCCACTACAATTCTCTGATAAAATAAAATATTTTTTGTGAGAAAAAAAAAATCACAAATTATATGATATATGATTGCTTAAATGAAGTATGGAATGTATATATAGGCATGTATAAAATTAAAAAAAAAGGACACGTATGAATACAATTTTAAAAAACAAGTATGAAAAGACAAAATAATGAGAATAACTGCATAAGAATATTATACAGTAACCCTTCTTCCTTTTTTCAAAAGTTACGAAAAAAAGTCGCGAATTAAACGAAGGAATAAGGGCCACCCAGAAAATGCTGGAATGGTCTCTATCATGAAAAGGACAAAAGAGTAAGCAATTACAAAGATAATATACACCATAAAGATAAAATGAAAATAGTTCAAATTTTGTTTACTAATTACAACCTTATAGAACATGCATTTAAATTTTAAAAAAGAAAAATAACTTTAAATTATTTAATTGAAAAAGTTAAGAGAAAAAGTCTCTAAGTTAAATGATATACTTTTTACTATATTGACATTTGGAATAGAAGAGATTTGAATAGAAGTTTAATCAATATTTACAATTTATTAGTTAAAGTTAACATTTTACATAAATTCAATAAAAAATATATAATTTTAGACACATGTTAAGATAAAAATTTAATTAAAAAGTTAGATATATTTTTTGTCTTCAAATTATTTTTAAAACTTGAAAGAGTTAGACATTGGAAACTATTACAACAATTATATGATGGATAATAATATAATATAATATAACACCTAATAGTTCTGAAAGAGTGTTTTTTACATTAATTCTATAATGTGTAATAACAAAATAGATATATAATTTAATTTAAAGATTAAAATACAATTTGAAAACTAAAAGCTTACTTAACTCTTGATTAAATCATTTTTCTTTTATCTTTTCTTTGAACACATCACTGTTCGAAAAGAAAAATATAGAAAAAATGAAAAATTTAAGCATTTAATAGAATTATTTTTTAGTAAAATTTGAATTAAAAAAATGTTGAAGAAAATAGTGTAATTAAATATAAGATGTGACACAATTATCTTATCCATAGCCCATCTGTCATCCAACAGAAGGAATCTTGCGGCCCACATGAACAGAAAAAGTGGCCCATGCTGGCTACCATTTCCTCTATATAACTCTCCATTGCTCCACCCTCTAAGTTCTACTACAAAGGGTTACCTTAGTTAATCATCACCCACCATGAAACCTCACGTTTCTGGTGAAACTTCTCTGGCCAAGGACTCCGCCAGATCCGTCGTCGGAGAGAAGCTCCACCAGCTTTCTAAGGCCATCTCCACCGATGCCTCCAATCGGAGTAGGCTTCTCAAGTGCAATCAAAGGTTCACCCTTCAACCAGAAGACCCCATAAGAACCCTAATGTTCTTGGCCTCTTGGAGTCACACATAGACTTTCCACAAAATTTAATAACAAATATATATATCACTGTGCCAAAATTCATTCATCTTTTACATAACTCAATATATATATACATGCAGGGAGTGGCATAAAAGTCTTACAAGTTTTCTTGGCATGATATATATATATATAAAAAATATATATATATATATATATATATATATATATATATATATATATATATATATATATATATATATATATATATATATATATATATGACAGCAACTTAAGGACAAAAACACTGCATATATGTATGGATGCTGCATATCTGTGTACACACAGAAGGAAAAGATCTGTATTTTTTATATGTATGTATGTATGCGGCTAGATCATCGGAGCTGTAAAATTTGTGTGTTATATATAATCAGATCTCTTTTTTATGTGTGTGTTTATGATTCAGTTTGTGCAGTGTCTGAAACACTTGCAGCTGCTTCATTCCTTTCTGCCATATTGGAAAATTGTGATTATGGGTGATGACAGCTTTCGATATATTCCTGAATTCATCTGAAGAATATTATGGAACAATTTTTAGTATAAAGATTAGGTCGGGTATTCGATCTTATCTTTTATAAATGTTTTTTTTTTATTCTTTCAGATTTTTTTGGTACTGTCAGAAAAATGTATATATAACTATATAATATAAATCCTCCTCTCTTTTATATTTTAAAAATTTATATTAATGTTCTTTTTCTAAGCTAAAATAGTATGTGCTAAATCATCGATTATACATAATTAAACGAATAAAATATGGTTTTGCTTACTCTAATAATCATTAATTCGCTTTTAATTTCTTACAAAATAATATTCATATTTTTTCTTACAACATTAAAATGTATTCAATTTACTACCCGTTTTATGAAATATGTTAAACTCCTTCAAATAAGCGGCTTATATTTTATAATTGGAGAAGACAAGTATTATGTATTTGTTAATGTATTCAAATTTAAAGAATACATTGTATATGAATATGAATATGATGAAAATGTTGAATTATCAATTTATCATCCAACTTTTCAAAGTATTTATTTAATTTTGTGAACTTCTTAAAATTTCCTAATTTTTAAATATTGAAAATTTATCATAAAAATTAAAAATAAAAAAAAGCGGATCAGTCCGCGGGCCAAGTGATGTGCGAGTCAAGTCAATAATTGCAATTCACATGAATTGTGTGGAGGGAACGAACCAGCCCGCGATGTGCGACCTTATACAGACCGGATCTAAACGAATCTGAATAGCCCGCATTGCCACCCTACTTATGAGCCTATCAATATCTTAGAATATTAAAAAAAAAATAACTACCATGAGCAACTTATTTCTTATTTACAATATTTTAAAGGGAAAAAATATATTTTACCTAAACTAAAATTTGTTGACTGTAACAATTTTTTTGGCGGTAGTATTTTTTATTTGTAGACCTATTTTATTTAACAGTTAATTAATATTTATCATTATTCTTATAACTTTATAATAATATCCTGGATACATTATATGCATGTCTTACAATTTAATAATAACACATTTGGTATTTTCTTTAACAACCATCTAAGGATATGTATAGAGTTATATTGTTATATAAATTGGAAAGACTTATGTAATTAAGATTTAATTTTAAACAAGTACATGGAGTCTCAAATAACTAATTAACTCTAAGAATATATATAATTAATTTTAATCTTTTACAGTGCATTTAAGTGTAAACGAAAAAAAGAAAGTTGAACTGTTACAAGACATGAAATTAAGTATTATGTTTTTCATAAAACACATAAAATTATGTTTATTTATAAATAATTATAAATTAAGGAATTTATATATATGACTAATATTTTTTTTAATAATATTAATACATTTTACACGTGTATGTGCCGGTGTGATAACATTGCACGAAAGGACAAGTCGAGGTGCTTCAGGTTTAGACAACTTCCCAAGTGATAAGAGTGATAGCAGACACATTTCTCTCATCCTCCACCGATCAAATGGCCACCGTAATCGACGGCAAGGCCGTGGCGCAAACCATCCGATCTGAAATCGCCGATGAGGTGCGCCTCCTCTCTCAAAAATACGGCAAGGTAAGCCCTTATTTTCGTTTCACCAAAACTGGATATTACAAACAAGAATCGTGATTTTTTTTCCAGCATGTAAATATTCGCGATTGTGTGTGTGTGTGTGTGTGAAATGTTGCAGGTTCCAGGATTAGCAGTGGTGATAGTAGGGCACAGGAAGGATTCACAAAGCTATGTTGGAATGAAGAGAAAGGCGTGCGCTGAATTGGGAATCAAATCCTTCGATGTGGACCTTCCAGAGCAAATATCCCAAGCTGAGCTAATAAAGCAAGTTCATGAGTTGAATGCTAACACTGATGTACATGGTTAGTGTAAACCCATACATTTTTCATTTCATGCATGTGTTATTTTAGAGATCGATTATACTTTCTTGTTTTGAGCTTCTTTTTTTTTGTTGTTGTGAGCGTTTGTTTGCTTATGTCTGCAGGTATTTTGGTTCAGCTTCCGTTGCCTAAGCACATAAATGAAGAGAAAGTTCTGTCTGAAATTAGCCTTGAGAAGGATGTGGATGGTTTTCATCCTTTGAACATTGGCAAGCTTGCAATGAAAGGCAGAGACCCCCTCTTCCTTCCATGCACTCCCAAGGCAAAATGCTCTTCAGTCTAAAACGCTTTAGATTACACTCCATTATTATGTCAACAGTTGAATGAATTTCGCATGCCTTTTTTCTTTCTTTTTAATGTAGTTTTCTTCTTCTTACGAATCATTAAGAAAGACGATTTTGGAGCTTGGCTGCTTAGATTAGAAGAGGGAAAAATACTACTATTATAGCAAAATAACATTTTATTTAAAAACAACAAACTAACTTGCCAGTCACTAATGTCTTCCTCTATTTTTTATTTATTTTTTCATTTTGGTATACCTTCTATCTACTGAAATTTATTGGTGTTTTGGGATTATTTCTTTTCAAATTTGTTTCCTGGATCATAATTTCTGCATGCGAAGTAGCTTTATCTACTGCTGTTTGATATGACGATTCTATCAATTGTTGTTCTAGAGAGGTGATAAACTTGGGCCGAAGAGTGATGTATGTAAGATAATATTTGAACTCCATTAATCTTTAGAACAACAGTATTGGATCTATTCTTCATCATTCCCATTTTACAAGGCTTCTTACACATGTTAGCAAACTCTGATCCTCACTACACTAAACCTGTAGGAGGGTTACTCTATTTTTATTTTTATTTTTTTGTTTTGATTTAAATCTTACTGATTAAGATTGTTTACTGACAAGTTATCTTTCAAAAAGTCTCTCAAAATCTCATTTACATTTTTTGTTTGTACAGGCATGTCTTGAACTATTACATCGAAGTGGTGTAACAATAAAGGGAAAACAGGCAGTTGTGGTTGGCAGAAGCAACATAGTTGGATTACCAGCTTCATTGCTGCTTTTGAAAGCAGATGCTACAGTTACTACTGTACATTCACACACGAGTCAACCAGAAAATATCATACGTGAAGCAGATATTGTTATTGCAGCAGCTGGACAGCCAAAGATGGTAGTTATCAAAATATATTTTCCTTTATTTACATCGCTATCCTATGTTCTTATGCAATAGTTTTGGAATGTGGAGTTTCAAATTCTAACCCTTGGAACGTGGATTTCTTATTCTAAAATGCCGTGGATAAAAATAGCTATCAAACTAATTATATAGCTTACTTTAAGTTTTTCTTGTGCAGCCCCTTGTCATTAGCACTCATCCGGATCTGTTAGATGTGCATTGACTTTCAAATGCATCTGACAACTGGTGCTGGTTAATGGCATTTTTGAAACTTAAGTTGATCTTTCTATCATGCCATTGTATCATTGGTATAAACTATGTTTGCACAAAGAGTACCACAAAAGTTTTTGTAAATTTTTGTGCTTCTTCAAGTTATTACTGCCAATCTTTTGATTTTTTTTTTTGAAATCCCATGTATTAGTTACTGTCACCAGTCTTCTTCCTAATGGAGGGTTTGCTAATGTTATTAGATCAAGGGAAGTTGGATCAAACCTGGAGCGGCAGTCATAGATGTTGGCACAAATGCTGTTGATGACCCAACAAGGAAGTCTGGTTACAGGCTTGTTGGAGATGTAGATTTTGAGGAAGCATCTAAAACTGCAGGCTATATTACTCCTGTTCCTGGTGGTGTAGGTCCAATGACGGTAACAATGTTGTTGAAGAATACTTTGGAGGGAGCTAAGCGCTACATTGAGCAAAATAGTTGATCTTTTCTGACTTTGAATAAGGTACTTCGTCTTGGTTGAAATTTCTTTTGGAATCGGTTTTATTCAGAGTGTGGTATAAGGTTAATAAATGTATTGTTGTATTTTGTAAAATCACAAGGATCGGTTTTCAAAATGGAAAAGTAGGATTGGTTCAAGCAAAACTATATATTTGCCTTTTCAATATCTTCCGTTTCCGTTCTTACCTTGCCCCTCTGGCTTATAACCCCGACACTCCTCACTTTGAACAATTTCTCAGAAGAAGCATTCTTGATGTGGGTAATGTTTTAGTTTCTTGAGTACAATTATTATTGAGAACGATTCCCACACAGCCATTAAGTCAATCAGTAATGATTGCCATATTCATAACTCTTGTTACCATCTGGTAAGGACCATCTCTGGGTTACTTAACTCGTGCTCATCCTTTGCTTGCTATCGCATATGATACTTCTAATGATTCACGGAGCAAAGTTTTGTACCTCTCCGTATATTCTTGGTCTTCATCTATATATGATGCTGCTTGCACTGTTTTTAGGCGGTAGTAGTTGTTTATGTTTTGCTTATTTTAGGCGATTTTCAAATCTTTTAAAATACAATCTTATCAATCAATTGCTCAACAATGTTGAGTACTACTACTATTAACTGTAACACTGTATTAACCACCATTCACCTATGACATGGTTAACCACTTGCAGTGGCAGAGATAACCAGGTTGGATTAATCTGCAAAGCCATTAGATACATACAGCTCATACTTTATAGCTTAATAATTTTGCATTGTCTGGTTAGTTTCTTATCATTCCCTAATTTACCCACCCACCTTCACAAGCTTGGATAGAACATAGAGATCTAACATGTCATTCAAATTCTCTTTTCATTGTGATAGAGTTAACGACTTTGGATTAATCTGCAAAGCCGTTACATATGTACAAGCTGCAAAAGAAAATAGAGGATGGAAGATTTCCAAGTGTACCTTATACCATAGTTTATGGCTTAATAATTTTGCTTTGTCTGGTTAATTTCTTATCATTCCCTGATTGACCCACCCACCTTCTCAAACTTGGGTAGAACATAGAGATCTAATTGTCAACATGTCATTCAACTTCTCTTCTTCATTGTAATAGACTGAGCTCCGGAAAATGTGTTTGAAAACTTGTTTACCAGTCAAAAAATCACATTCTGAATGTGAAAACATAAAATCAAACTATTAATGTCTGTTTGAGGTGAAAAACGTTGTTTCAATACATTTGACATAAAAAAATGCTGTTCCAGTCTTTCACAATCTGTCGTTTCTTACCATTATTTCTTAAGAACCAAGCTTCCAACTGCACAAAAAAGTGGACAAACTGTCATAAGTTTGTGGATTTACTAAATCTAATTTCTCATTTGAACATTGGCATCTGTCTTTAAGATAGCGACGTGCTATCTGAAATTGGGACCATTAGTAATCATGGATTACATGAAATACTACATCCTTATTTATCCACAAGAAAACAATTTGTATCTCTGTATGTAATCAAGCAATAGCAATTGTACCTTAAACGCTATTTGCATATCACATCAGTTCATCTACTATTTTTGTTTCAGATGCTCTATGAATGTGTCTAAAAGGACACAAGTCTGGTTTTGTTGTACTAATATAATATAGTACAGTAATCAACTTGGAAATTACTTGGTACAAGCATATTTTTGTTATACTGCATCACATCTACACAGTATCGATTGAATTTATCAATTATGTTATGTCATTTAGTAAGAAAAAATAAGCTTACATTTTTTCAGGTTATTTTAAATAATATTCCTATGTTTTTTAACTTTAGAAAAACAGGTTTTTCTTAATGTTTTAATAAAATAACAATCTCACCCATCTAGTTTCTCAATGATATTTATCTCTGTTATATATTTAATAAAATAAGATTTATATTCTTTATATTTTAATAAAGTGGTAGTCACTCTCCTTATTTTATTTGAAAAAATATATATTAACTAAAATATACCGCGATATGACATTAATTTCGTTTCTAATTTATCGGTTGACATTCTTCTATTATTTTTAACCTTTTTAAAATTTTCGATCAAATAATGTCTTCTTTATTTAGAAGTAAAATAATTGATAAATTAAAAAAAAAGTTAAAAAATTTATTAGAGAATTAAAGATCAAATGTAAAAATAAGCATAATATCTTCAATTAACAACATGAGATGTCTTGTACTTAGATAACATAAATATTTTTAGTCTTGATTAAATAAAAACATTTATAAAGACACAGTTAAAAATATATAAATTTGCGATATATTTGAAAGTTAATTAAACCTTGCTTTTATTATATATTGTATTAAAAGACGACCTTCATCATTTAGCTTCCATCGACGAACTTTTGACAGGAATATAATTTAAGAACGAAAAAAAAAGTAAAATATATTTTTAGTTTTTAAAATTATATCCGAAATTTGAATTTATTTCTTTTTTGATATATTTTAATTTCAAATTTCTAATAAGTCTAAAAAAGATAACGTTACTATATTAAAAATGATATTTTTTTTTTAAAATTTAAAACTAAAATATATACAAATTTAAATACGAATTTTAATTATATATTTAAGTTTAAAATTTGTATTTAAATTTTAGAGAGTTTAATGTTCAAATTTGGGAGGAAAGGATCGCAGTTAACGTGAAATGGAACGACGTCGTTCAAATCAAAGTAAGGAAGCTCCTTGCCATAAGATCCTCACCGTCCGTTTCTAGAATTGGACAAAACTGAAGGTTCAGGTTGTGGCATGTTTGGATAACACGTTAATAGCAGTAACACATAAGAAAACTAGATATGAAACTCGTCAATGGCTGTGGTTGCAGTGCAGCAATTCCTGTGCTTCGCAGAATCAAATTGGAGGAATATAGCAAGGCCATGCATTCCCTCTCACACTACGATTCTTCTACGTTCACGCAAAAAAATTCAATTTTCTCTGATTTCATGCTCTTCATCACAGACCCCAGAAGTTGGTACTCAAACCGCCGAATCCTGCGTCAATTTGGGTCTCGAGCTCTTCTCCAAAGGACGGGTATTATTATTGTCTTCAATTTTTTCTTCCACTCTCCTTATTCTTCTGTGGCAGAACAGTGTAGTTTAAGCGGGCCCTTAAAAGCTCTATGCTTTTTCTTGATGGATTTTTTCAGGTTAAAGATGCTTTAACCCAGTTTGAAACTGCACTTTCCTTGAACCCTAATCCAGTGGAGGCCCAAGCTGCCTTCTACAACAAAGCTTGTTGTCATGCATACAGGTATAGTATTTTTTTATTTATTTTTAGAATGAATCATACTTAGTGATTTCAACGATTTAATAGAATTTTTTAGTGATTCTTTAAGGCAGTAGTAGTTCCTATTCAATCAGATTGAATCCACTACTTGAGTCATGGAACTTGTATGTTGTGAAATGGTAAGGCATGTATCTACTTGTCATCACTATATGCCTTTGGCTAATCGTGGGGAGTTCCTAGGCTTTTAGCAACGAGACGACTAAGCTAGTGGGCATCTCTAAAGTTGTTGAATTTCTTCTACTCCTTGCATTTTCTTTAAGTAATAAACCATATGAAAAAAACAAGCAATTTAAACAGGGTATTGATTAGCTAATACTTCTATTTTTATGTTTACATTATAATCTAGATGTTGTTTGGTTATTATTTTCTTGAAGGGGAGAGGGAAAGAAAGCAGCTGATTGTCTCCGCACTGCTTTGAGGGAATACAACCTGAAATTTGGTACCATACTCAATGATCCCGACTTGGCCTCCTTCAGAGTTTTGCCTGAATTCAAGGAACTACAAGAAGAGGTTTCTATTCTGATATTGTATTCTTTATTATAGCTGTTAATGATCGAGTTTCCTAGAAGTTTAAGGCGTTAAATGAAGGTTCATGAATGGCTTAATATATGTCCCTAATGGGGTGTCTCTGAAGATTATTTTATTCTGTAAAACCATTGATAAAATGTACTCTTTGTCTCTTATGTTTCCTCCCCTTGCCTCTATTGCTACAGACAGCTTGAAATAAGAAAGGATATCATTCATATGATAGTCAGGGGGGAAAATCATTTGAAAGGAACTTGTGTTCCTCATTGTAATCCTGTGTAATTGAATGTTAAATATTTTAATTTTTTAACATGATTTCTGGTACTGCTTTGCCACGCAACCAGGCTAGGCTTGGTGGGGAGGATATTGGCTACAGTTTTCGGCGAGATCTAAAACTTATTAGTGAAGTTCAAGCACCATTTCGTGGGGTTAGGAGATTCTTTTATGTAGCACTGTCAGCAGCTGCAGGAATATCATTGTTTTTTACTGTGCCCAGGCTAATTCGTGCAATTAATGGTGGTGATGGTGCTCCTGATCTCTTGGCAACTTCTGGGAATGCTGCCATTAATATTGGAGGTGAATAGTGATATTTTTAACTTGCTAAAAACAATTCTGGATCAATTTATATTTACTAATTTAGTGCGTTACTCTCTCTCTCTTTGTGATTTTTTTTCTTTCAAGATAATTGTGGGGTGTGATGATACCTTTTGCATTGCTTCATTAAATGACTAAGCACCGGAATCAGCAATGTGCAGGTATTGTTGTTCTTGTGGCATTGTTCTTTTGGGACAATAAAAAAGAGGAGGAACAACTCGCACAAATATCTCGAGATGAGACACTATCAAGGTTGCCTTTGCGGCTTTCAACTAATCGAGTAGTTGAACTTGTGCAGCTACGGGATACAGTTAGACCAGTTAGTATCCTTGTTCTTTTTACATCTTCTCTCTCTCTCTCTCTCTCTCTCTCTAGTGTCTACCACATATTGGACTTTTTCCTTTTGCTTTAATATTTAAACGTTTGTTTTTTGTCTCTTTTTGTCCTGTTTTTTCTTTTTCATTTCTAGGAGGAGGGGGTTCTTGCAGTGACTGAAATATTTCCTCTGTATTAGGTTGCATAGAAATAGTGGGGGAAGGATGCTTCAAATATGTCCATCTTCAACACTAACAAAAAAATTAAAATTTTTCTATATACATACATACATACATACATACATAGATACACACAAGATAATTAATTTTGAACTTATTAACGTGTTGAAATTATCACAATCATGCTGCATATAAAGTGATTATTACCTTATGTATTATAATGTTAAGTCATTTCAAACTAAAAGAAAGTCATACACACTCATGGGACATTTATGAGGGCGGGAGGAAGAGCTTTACCAAATTTCTGAGTTTTATAATATGGTTTGAAAATTTTCTCACAATGTAGAGGATATGTCTTTTAAGGAAAATTTTTTACAATATAATGAATGAAAAAACTAAAACTTTTAATAAATGTTTCATTACCTCACTACTACATAACTTTTCAAAAAGTAATTTGACTGGCTCAGATCTCAACTCGTGAGTTATATTGCACTGTAGCTTTTTGACATTTTCTTGTTGCATGGATTCATTTCAGTTGGTTTAGACTAGAACTAATCATGAATCTTCTATGCTCTAACTAAAGCTTTGGTTTTAGGTTATATTAGCAGGAAAAAAGGAAACAGTGTCTCAGGCTATGCAAAGAGCTGAGAGATTTCGCACGGAGCTCCTTAAACGTGGTGTTCTGTTAGTTCCTGTTATCTGGGGAGAAGGTCGGGAAACAAAAGTTGAGAAAAAAGGATTTGGTCTGCAGCCAAAAGCTGCTGAAGCTCTTCCATCTATTGGGGTAAGACTTGATATAACCATGTACTTTCATCCATATCTTGCTATTCATCCAAAGTTTTTTTTCTTTGATGAGATGATACTAATCCATAAAACTTTGCTAGGAAGATTTTGAGAAGCGAGCACAGTCCATAACTGCAAAATCGAAATTGAAATCTGAAATTAGGTTCAAGGCTGAGGTTGTGTCTCCTGCAGAATGGGAACGGTAATATGCTCTGATTTGTTGTCTATCAGCTATCATTGTAATATATTTTTTCATTAAATGAGGGGAGGAAATTAGCCTCAACATAGATGTCAAAGGGTGGATGGATTGATGTCAACTCAATATAGGAAGGTGGAGAGAGAGAAAGAGAAGATTTGCTAATAGTTGTATTCTAACTTAACTAGGTGGATAAGAGATCAGCAGAAATCTGAAGGAGTTTCACTTGGTGAAGATGTGTACATAATACTGCGGTTAGATGGAAGAGTTCGAAGATCAGGGAAAGTAAGTTTCATTTCAGAGTAAACTTGTAATGTTTTTCTCCACATTATTGTGGAATTTGATTTATTAGTTTGCTGGCTCTCATGAAAAACTGATCATGGTTAGACTTGACTCATACTAATGAGTGCTAATGCATTTACAGGGTATGCCTGATTGGCAGCAAATAGTGAAGGAGCTACCACTAATGGAAGCATTTTTAAGCAAGCTGGAAAGATGAGAATTTAGAGGGTGCAAATTTGTATTATTCTTTTTCCCATCTCATGTGTCACCATAATCGAGATATATCACCGTCGTTTGGTAATGTTCCACAGCAACATTTTTCTTCACCATTGAACTAAATATTGTACATCCATTCCTCCACGATCACTACAGACAATTGCAAAGTAAATGTTATGAAGGAATATTAATATTGATACAATATTTTGGCGACAATTCAATCTAGTAGTTTATTCGAGTGAAGTCGTGTAATTTTAGACTACACAGAATACAGATTGACTATTTTATAATCATGCTGTTTGAAAATAACACTATCAGCTCTCAAGTTTTTCATTTTATCTGTATTAAGTAATAGTCTTAAAATAATCCAATAGTTTGTAAAACTATTTGGGGGCTTAAGGACTAGGAGTATTACATAACCATACAATCTCTCAAACCTTTTTGATGTTTGATGCAAGAGTAATGAAATGCATAAAAGTGGATAGAGTAGGGTTAAGTTTTTGTAAGATGTGGGTGCTGGTGAGTGACATGACATTGCGACAAGAGTTGACATATGTTGTTATCCTAACATATTCTGCCTAGGGCGAATCTTTAGATGTCAATACTTTTCAACTAATGAACTAAGAAAAAGTTTCAATTCAACACTCCATTTTAGGGTGAATAGGTATGTAGATTAGAGAGGGTAAAATATGTAACAATTAATGTGATGAGAAAAATAAAAGAGAGAGAGAGAGAGAGAGAGAGAAAGAGAGAAATATAAGAAATAAAATAGTGCAAAGAACATACAAGAGAAAGTGAATACTTAATTATAATTATCCTTCAACTAGTAAAATAAAAAGTCATTAAAAATGAATTTGGATTTAATGTTAGATTTATTGTGTTGTTCTGTTGCGTCTTTGAAACACTTTGATAGTTACTGATTTCAAAATTTTAAAATATATTAAAAATATTTTTAAAATACTAATATAATGTATTTTTATAATATATTTTTATTGTTCAGTGGAGGATAATATAAAAAAAATACAATAATAAAAAATTTGGACTTGTAAAAATGAATATAAAATAATACAATAATAAAAAATTTGGACTTGTAAAAATAATTTAAATTCACTGTTGGATTTATTGGGTAATGATAAAAATGACTTAATTGTGTCCGTAAAAAAAAATGGTCATATCTACCTAGGGTAGTATTAAAAAATTCTATTTCATCAGGATATTGGATCATTGATCAGGTTAATTCATTTATATTAAACAAATAATATATATATATATATATATATAAAATTAAGAAAATTAATAAAATATAAATTATAATCGAGTCAATCACTAGTTTTCAATTGATTTGCTTCGACGTGGAGTTTTAGAGCTACTCTTTTATATTAGTTCTAACAAAAATATGAAAGTGAGAATTTTGTACTATTTTCTTTATACCCTCTTATTTATTTTTAAATAAGCTTTCAGAAAATTTGTTCGAAAATGTATGGGCTGGTCTAATTTTTTATTTATTTATTATTTTTTTATCGGCAAGTGAACGGCGTCATATTTTGATCATGACATAAAAGTTTTTCAGAATTAAATTATTGATGAGTGACTAGCTAATATAAAATAATTTGTTTTCAGATTGTGGTGAGTTAATGTGTTTAAAGAAGAAAACACATTCTAATAATTGGTACACGTTAATAAAAGTGTTATGTTACATAATAACAAAAACATCATCTTTTGTACAATTCAATTTTTTCATCGTAAAGCAGAACATCTGAGCTATAATTTTTACAAAATTAAGTAATCTGACAAAACACAGACAATTTAAGGACTTATGCTATCAAAAATCATTATTGGCATGTTTTATAAAGTAGTTAATTACTATAAAAGTTAACAAAACTATCATCCATAATATAAAATTATTTTACAAGACTTATTTAAACGGGTAAACTTCCAGAATTTACTCGTTTTGTTCGTAAAACTGAAACCCAAGATTTTATTTAAGGAGAATCATTTTTTTATTACTTAAAGTAACTTGTGCTGATGTGCATATATGTATCAATTTTTTTTATAAATAGTTTTTAAATTTTCCAGAAATTTTTAAAAGCAAATATTCTTGAAAAAAAAAATTAATGGCTATAACATGAAATGGCAACTGTGGAATATTGGAGGTAATGCTACTATATATTTTGTCTGTTAGGATAAGCACGATTGCTTGCTTTCATGAGAAGCTGTTTTTTAATGTGAATTAGCGAAAGAAATTTGGCAGGTAAAATGACTTATAGTGGCCTATCGTGAGCAACATTATTTCAAATCCAACATCAATTTTTAAGGCCTCAGACTCCACAAAATATTGAATTAACCATATGCGTAAACCATACATCTTAGGCCCAACATTAGACATTTCAAAGTTAATTAGTTAATGCTTTGAATCTAAACCTAGTAGCATCCATGCCCCTTCATTCTTAATATCATTTTCTTGGTAGGTTTTGAATGGTTTATTCATCGTGTACCCAACTTTTTCTTCTTAGCAATTGAAACAAATTTGAACTTCGAGATCACTAGAAAATGATATTATTAGTAAGTGCTAGGTTATTATTATTATTATTATTATTATTATTATTATTATTATTATTATTATTATTATAGGGTCAAATATGTTTGTATCCTTAAAATTGAAATTTATTCGCATTTTAAACTTTGATATACTTTTTTTTCCAAATTTAAAAAAGGAATGAATATAGTCCTTTTTAATCTAACACTGTTAAATTTTTTTACACGTTAAATGGTGTGTTAAATGGTACTCCAGTCTGACATTTGAGTTAAAATGTATCAAACGGTATAAACAATTCAAACACCAATATAAAACTGAAAACACCATTGACATGACAAAAATGTACCGTTTGAATTAAAAGAACTATATTTATTTATTTTTAAAGTTTGAGAATTATAATTTACATGTCCAGGATTAAAAATATATTTAATCATTATTATATGATATTCTAACATTAAATTATTTCTAATGTCATGAAAAGAAAAAGTGACATTTAACAGTTCCCTGTTATAAAACTGAAATCCTTCTGATACAAGTTTACCGTTCCTACTCTCCTAGTAAAGCTTCTATAAAAGGAGAGAATAGAATGAATGGAAGACTTAGAACTCTAGAGAAGAATAAGAACACCATCTTCTTCACCTCAAAACAATGTCAAGTGCTTCTTTTCTCTTGGCCATGTTGTTGGTGGCTATGTCCATTATTCCCTCCATAGTAGGGGCAATAGGTGAGCAGCGTGTAAGGTGGGTGCCTAAGACAACAGCACCTTGCCAAGGCTCCATAGAAGAGTGCATGGAAGAGGGTGAGTTTGGAATGGACTCAGAGTCCCACCGGCGCATTCTAGCTACTTCACAGTATATAAGCTACAAGGCGCTGCAACGTAACACTGTGCCATGTTCTAGAAGGGGTGCTTCCTACTACAACTGCAAGCCAGGTGCAGAAGCTAATCCTTACACCCGTGGCTGCCCCACCATCACCCGTTGCCGAAATTCTTAGATCAATTACAACTTTCTGCATGTTTGAGTTCATGTTCTTCACACTCAACAATGTTTGCAAAAGGGTTGGAACTGTATTAGAATAACTGTCACAACAATTTGAATGAACAGCAACTCAAACATGCACTTGCTATGTTTTACTCTGAATTCTGTATTAGTCTCTGTTTCTGTAATTTTCTGTAAATTAATCTTCACTGGTGTGGCTACTGTTAATATAGTTGTGTGTGTGTTTTTTTTCTGCTTACTCCACCTCAAACATGACTTTCCACCGTAGAAGGTGCAAAGGGTGCTAGAAACATGTTTATTATATACAATGTTTGGATTCATAGTTAAACATAGAGTATGAGGTTTTTAAGCAATAAAAAAGTCGCCTATTCAGACAGTGATGTGTTTTAAATACAGATTTGCAGATCTCAAAACCTTTATTTTTATATCAAATGAACATAAACAGCTAGGTAACTATCGGGAACTGTAAGTAAACAGTAGTCAGAGCAAATAAATTTGTTTGTGTCAACTTTGCCGATCAATAAGAATTTTCAGCATTACTCTAATTTGCTTCATGAGACTGAGATTTGAGTAAAAGTTCTCAGAGCACTATTACAGCAAAAATAGAATGAGGCAGGGCTCAGGAGGAAACTAAAGTAATCAAGCAAGTTAAAGTATAGGAAATATCATCCACAAACACATGGCACCCAATCTAGCACATACCAATTACAAAAACACAAGAAATCAACGTCGAGACTTTGCATTTTACATAGTTTGAACAGTAATTTTTAGCTACCATAGACAAAGTTCACTAGACACAGTGTCACAGAATCCAGAATCCTGAACTATGTGTTAAGAAGTATTAAGAAATGAATTTTAAATCTAATTCAGATATTACGACAAGATACAAAACAAGACAATAGAACACAAATGTCACTCAAGCAGGACCTTCTTCTTTGTTCGACTCTTCTTCCTTTGGCTTAGCACGGGCAACAGGGGCCACAGGTGATGGAGTGCTCTCCACTCCCATCTCTGCTCTTAGATCATTGATGCTTTGTTCCAACTCATTTATACGGTTTCCCATCTCATCAAGTGCTTGACGTTAAGAAAAACATTACTTAAGCAGTTTTTTAATGGGAAAGTCAGCAATAATTATAATTATGTAAGGTGATACAATTTGCATCATTGTCCATTCTGACTTAGCCAGCATATATATGACACCACTCAATCACAAATGTACATAAGTTGCATAAGTCACAACGCAAATTGTACACATTCTTGAGTTCATAAAGAAAAAGGATTATGCAGAGCTGTGTGAAGAAACAATTGATTCGCATTTTATAGTATAATAGGGTAGCCTATGAATTATAAAGACCGATTCAAAACACAAACAGTTCAGCAAAATCAAACTTTGAAACTCCCATTTAATTCCATAAATCTTCAAAAGCATTCCTTGCAAGCTTGTCAATAAAGAATGTAAGTTAGCAACATGACAACGCCTAAGATCAATTGTTCTTTGAGCACTTTGAATCATCTTATTTCCTGGGAAAAACCACTATTATGAATTACATTTTCTGAAATTGATTTCTTTAAAACTTACCATTCAATATTATCATAAGAATAAAAAGGATATTCTTTGTAATTATGGAGTCAGACATTGTCTGGAACCTAATTTGCTGGAAACAAAATTCTTGTTAGGAGCAGTGAAATATATACTGACAATCAGCATTGCAGGACAACGAGCCTAGAGTGCACAACTCACCATCTGTTGAAGAAGATTTTGCACCTGAAGAGAGAAAAGGGAGAAACAAAGGTCAAAAAAATTAACAGACAATAGCAACAATTCGTATTCCCACTCTCATCGTGGACTTTGGTCCAGACCAAATAAGCAGAATGAAATGGTTCTAACCATTAAACTAGTAATATAAAATTGTTTTCTCAAATGTTATAAGCAACAACCAGTTACTAGCATTATTGGCATTCGCATAAACACATAAATGAAACATAGAACAAAACCATTGCTTAATAACTTACAAAAGCTGTCATATCAGCAGTGCTTTGCTTTGGGTCTTCAGAATCGTGTCCGTCCTGTCATGAAAAGGGAAGTACTGATAAAAAAAGAACCTAAAATAACAATTGAAATAAAATTGAAATAACATTTAACCATTCAATGCAACGGACTGCAATACATCCAGTACCACCACAAAAAATTCCCTAATTGAGCCATACAAATTGATATTGAAAACCCTAGTTTCTTAAATATTAAAATTGATACTCCTATATGAAAAATCAAGTACTAATGTAATGATAACAGAGGGAAATTAGGAAGGGAGAGCCTAACCATGCTATGATTAAAATTTCACTTCCAACTCCTTCAACTGCTTTCAAAGTCTATACCACAAGAAAATAAGTGCAGACTTCCACTCTGCTTACTTAACAGTGAAATCACTCCCTTCTATTCATCTTCATGACACTTATTTCAGAAATTATTTTTGAAATAATTTCTACTTAGATTTTCTATTTTTATTATATTATCCTCTTTCTGATTTCTCCTTACCTAAACAATCTGCCTTTTTCTTTTATTTGAATTTATTCATTGATAAACAAATCTGCTTATTTACAATAGTCTTTAACTTTAAAATAACATTTCAATGGGACAATTGGTTTAGGTAAGGAAAAATATATTCTTAACATTGTTTTTCCAAGTATACCCACTTAACAATTTCCTTTTATTAATATAATAACAAAATCTTTAAAATTTATATTTATGTTAATTACTATTACTAATAGAAACGTGCAATATGTTCAACTTTTGTCGATGAAAAAAATAAATATATGAACACATAATAATTATTATAGTAAAATTAAGTAAAAATGTTACTAAAATTTATATTAAAATTATAAAAACTTATGAGTTAACAAGTACATGTAAGATTTCATTAAAATAAAAAGTAAAATAACAATAATGCATGTATATAAAAAGTAAATAGAAAATATAAATTTCAATTAAGATATGATAAAAATTAGAATTATAAAATAAAAACCTTTCAACTTTTATTAGATAATAAAAACTAAAAATTTCGTTGATAAATTTAAAAATACAAATAATAGACGGGTAAAAAAGTATAGAAGAAAAATTCGGTCACTATCTAATCCATATTATTATTATTATTATTATTATTATTATTATTATTATTATTATTTGTTATAGATTATAGATAAAAAAAATTGGTTAATGAGTATAAAGATACAATGAATAAAAAAATGTACACTAAAACAGACAGTTGTTAAATTAAGAAAAAAAAAAGTATAGATATGTAACAAAGATGAAGGATATTTTCAACTGAACACTGGAAAATTTTCATTTCTTAATTAAAGTTATCAGATATAAAAAATAAAATAAGATTTCGTCGATACTGATTGGTTTATGCTATTAAATGACAATAATTTCATTTTAGATACACTATCATTTGCAAGTACAAAACTTTGGTTCTGTAGAGAGCAAAGGAATTGGAAAAATAAAACATAAAAAGATGGGCATATCTAATAAGGAATTCTGGCTCCCATACTCTGTTTTACATCCACAAGTTAGTAGTCCTTGTGCTGCTCCAAGATACATCATCACAAACATCTACATCAAAGGGGAAGCAGTGATAAATGATAAGGGATGATCCTTTATCCACCACAAAAATAGACGGAGAGGAACCTTTGAACTTCTATTTGTTTTTCCCAGAGGATGGCTTATACTGTTCATAAGGATGCTCAGGTGGAGCAGACCACAAACCCCACAGAATAATTAAGTGAAGACAGAGAAGTAATGCTGAAGAAAGACTATTCGAAGGATAGATATTCCAGCACACCTCCACTCCCACGAACAAAATCAAACTGCTTGTGGATGCCAAGTACAGAAATAGATTATTTATTAATTTATTAATTTATTAATTCAATACAAAATAAAACCATGGGAAGTGGGTCAAACCTACCGCAACAACGTTGGGTAATGCGTTCTCCACAACAAGTAAGGTAAACTATAGAAGTACCTGTACCATAACAAATAGCGAGAATTAGCACCGGGGTTATTTCAGAATACAAAACCACAAACATGAACTGTTTTTTGGTTTGCATAATACCTGTCTACCAAAATTTGTTAGAGAAGATTGAACACAAAGAAGGTAAATAATTTCAGAGAGAAATAAGTTCAGTTATAAATAAGAGGATTTTACCGATGACATATCTACAATAAGGACAACACTAAATGAAATATCAGCACAGATGGAAATTGAGGAAAACCTGGCCAATAAATTTAAATCGAAAGCTAATGTCTATTCACCAAAAGAAAATAACAAAACGTAACACAATCATCTACCAGATGAAGATGAGTGAAAAGGTATTTCTAAATGAGAATGTCCTCACACTATAATAGAAACACGGAGCTCAGAGGTCATAGATGCATCTTCTATCATCTTAATAAATTTCGCAGGTGGGTTTTTCGTTTTCCTTTCTTTAAACTATTTTTGTTGAGTAAGAATAAATTAAGCAGAGAGCACATACCAAGAATAGAACTGATAATGCAATGACCGAGCACATACAATGCCAATGAAGTTCCCAACAAACATAGTTGTCACAATATCTGAGCAAAGGTAAAAAGTTAGCATCACTTATCACAAAAAGGGGAAGAAATGTTCTTAAATCCTACAAGAGACTGATCACTAACGTTCTTTATTTAGGATCTGGAGGGATGATGAACCGCTCTTGCCAACCTTCTTAGAAAACGAGGAAGAGAAGAAAACCGCAAACCTCATTCTCATAAAGACATATCTGGAATGCAGAAAGTTGCAAAGTCCCCCTTCGTGTCTGTAAGTAACAAAGAAGTCAACATGTAATCCAGCTGCATCAATATTTCAAGTATACATCACAGTTCTTATGAATCCCAATTATGATGTCCACAGTATGGACAATAATATACACTGGTCACACCAGCACCACCACCACTAATGACAACAACAACACAAGTCATTTCCGCCTAGATGGGACTCACTTCATAATAAGACAATGTTATTGTGTACTGTCAAATACCAGGTCGTTGGCAAAGCCATTTAGATCCAAGTCCATCTTAAGTTATCCTCTATCTAATCAACTCTATTCATTTGAGTCTATCATCTTCCAACATGGCCAAACCATCTTAAATACATTCCTACCATCTTCCCCTGAATAATAGTTACTCCTACCTTCTCTCTAATACATTCATGCATCCATCCTATCTATTCTAGTAGTAAGTATACTCATCAACACAGCATTCTCATCTCTACAAGACTATGGCACCTATTTATGATCTTGTTGACACGTCAAAGACTGTCCAACATTTGGTACCACAAAATACAAAGCATTGCTGATTCTCATTATTTATTGGTCAAACAGAAGAAAAATGACTTATTAAATCTATGACTTGACACGATATATTAAGTTTCTTTTCCAAATTACAAATATAATCCCCTACTAAATAGGTTAATAGCAAAAAACCTTCAAAACTCACCTCCCTGAATTTAAAAGATTGTACAGCTAGAATGAACTGAACCCCTAATGTATGTGCATAAAGCTTCTGTAAGTTTGAAGTTCAAGAAGTCTTACTGAGTTTTAAACCAAGGAGGGCTTTCCAGCAATTAACCTATAGTTGAAGGGGGTTCCTAGCATTTTCTGTATTGAAGAAAATAAAAGAAAAATAAACCTTTATACCTACTTGCACCAACTATAATGCGCAAATGAAGCAAGTAATATGAGGTGAGCAGCCAACAAAAAGATGGCAAATCCCTTGGACACAAATACTGGCTCAGGGATGAATTTGAAGTTAACAGACCTGATAACATAAATTGAAATAATACATCAGGAAACATCTAACTGATAACATAAGAAATAATACAGTTTCTCAAAATTAAAGATACCACAAACTCAATACATCAACATCAATATACTACTCAGATCCCCTTTGAGCTTTAAATTGAAATGAAACAGGTTGCGTCCCAATTGAGTTAAATGGTGCATGTAATACCATTAGCCGGGATCAAGACTCCTCATTCACCAAAACCCAGTTCTGAAAAATCTTATTCTTAGTACCATGCTAAATTAGCTTCCAAGTTCCAACCAGGCTTTCACAAGGGAATACAGTGTGTTGCTCACATAGAAGCAGATTTTTCACTTAGGTCAAATAGAAGCAGATTTTTTTGTGTGAATCGCTTTACAAATAAAGAACAATAATATATAAATGAGGACATGGTTGAATGCAGGCATTAATTATCACATGAATATATCAAAGTTATAGACATAGGCATGCAGCATGAAAAAAAAAAGAGTTTATCAGCAGCTCTACTTCTCAATCTAACCCTTACGAATTATAATTTAGGCACTAGTCAAAAACAAGTTCAACCTGAAAAATGTTAGCAGTATATCTAATCACCCCCAAAATAATATACCATATCTTCAGCAGCTTATTAGCTTATGTATTATTGCATCTAAAAACGCACCTATCTAATTATGTTCCTTAGTGCCAGAGGATCGTTGCAGAAAATAAAACTTTAGATACTCTTATATTCCTGTCTACCACACATCATCACTTTGACCACAGGAAAAAAGGGTTTCAGATTATACTAAAAGCTAAATTTGTTTTCGGAGTTCATGGTTATCATATCAAGCATACATAAAGGGCACACTTAAAAAATAGGTACCAGAAATGGATGAAGACACGGCCAAGATTGAATGCGCTCGATATGTACGCAACTGGATATGAAACCAGGAAAGGAAGCCCCAGTAATATCTATGGCAGAAGTTAACCATACTGGAGTTAACTGGCGTTACCAAAATTGGACATTGCACACTCTAGAGAATCAAACAAACTTGAGGCCCAAGAAGAGAAACTCACCTGCTAATACAGAAATATTATTTTAAAACAAAAAAATAACCAACCATCAGACACCTAATTTATGCACTCTATAAATAACAACGCGTGCAATTATTGTCTTACAAATTATAAATATACAAAGGAAAATGAAATGCAAGGAACCTGAACAACTGCTGCCCAAGCTAATGCCAATAACACGCCACTGAAATCCATAGCCTGCATGTGCGTGAAGAAAGCGGGCTACATGAGCATTCGATGTAAGGAGACAAAGAAAAAGATGTCAACATACCCTGACTATAAATATTGCACGTATATATGTACCTTCAGCATGAGGAGCAGTAAAGGTGGAGCATAAAGAAGCACATTCATCTTTACTGAAACTGCTCCACTATCAGAAAATTGCCAGAAGCTCCGTAAACATTTTATCCTTACAACAACAAAAATGATAACTCTAGCATGAGAGCATTTACCTAAACACAATCAACCCAAGATTCCACCTTCGGTGCACAAGTAAGAGCAATGCAGCATGAAGAAGTGTCATGGCCACACAGTCATTAAACAGACGAAGCACGAAGATAGAATGAACCCTTTTGGACAGAGAAAGTAAGCAAAGGGCCCACCAAGGAACCTGATAGAAATTTCAGTTTCCAAAAGCAGTGAGAATGGACATCAACAATTAGTCAGAGGAAAATTATATCCTTACCACATCGGTTTTGACATAGATGGCGAGAACGATTGCTAGGTTAATGATATACAACACACCAAACATAATCTGCAACGACAAAAGAGAAAGAAATGATGAATTACTTTGTTTGTTGAAAATTAAGTAGAATGAGAAAGTGAAGAATTTGAATGCGTGACCTGAGCAGGGTAAACTTGTCCTTGGGTAAGATACTGAAATGCAGAGTAAATGTAGAGAAAGCCAGCTGGGTAGACGAGAGGACCAGTGTCGCCTTTGAGGTTGCGGAAGTTTCTTTCCCCTTCGAGAAACCCGCTAACCTGTGACATGTATGCGTCCCAGTCTATCTTCGTATCTGGAAGCATAAAACGCCGTCGTATATCAACTGCGATGAATTGACCTTTCGAAGGAGAGGATGTGGAAATTGAAACTTACAAGGGACAAACGCGATTATGAGAGAGACGAGGAGGGCGTCGGCGAAGAGAAGAGCCAGCGCGAATGGTATCTTAGGGTTTTGGAGCAAAGCGGTTTTTCCTTCCGATCTCGGAGGTGGTGGCGACGGCGCCACCGATTCAACGCCCATGGTTTCTCTGTTTTTCAACCTTCTGCCACCCATTTCCGTTTTATCATTCGTCCACGATCAACGCCCTCTCTTTTCTCGTTCTCTCTAATTTGTATTTCTGGGCTTCGTCTCATGGGCTCACCAGATTGCCACTCCACTCCATTTAGTCCAAAAAAAAAAAGTCAAGTAGTCCACCAAAATCTCTCTATTTTGTTTCTTTAATTTCTCTTCATCTAAACACGGGTTTATTCTCTCTAGGTCATGTGTATTAAATAAGTTAATTAATAATATTTTATGCATACAAAATTTAAACCCCGACTTAGTGCATATCAAATAAAAGTTTGTAAATAATAAAAAAAAAGACACTAGGGTGATATCGTTAAAATTTAAAAATGTGTAAAGTGGTCAAAAGTTTTGTTTGGTATGATGAAGTACGTCGGCAAAAGCAATTGAGATGAACAGGTGTAAAATAGAAGCTGCTTCTGGAGTCAGTTCCTTTCTAAGATGGACACGTGCAGTTTGGGAGTGCTTCCACGTGTGCAGAGAGACCCACACAGTTTGTCTCATGCACACGCGCCCAAACCTCTGCATCACTTCATCACATCTATCCACGTGTCACTCGACCACACAATCCATGTCTCTCTCCTTAAAAACTACCACGCTCCGAGAATTTTTTCACGAACACCAACCTTCTGGTCTCGTCCTTTCTTCCTCACTCATCTTCCATGGCTTCCAATGATCTCAAACATCGACTCACACCGCATCCAGACACCGCCGCGAACGACAACGGGATGATCGGAGAAAAACGCCAGAAACGAAAGGTGATGGCCAAACGCGGCCTAAAGTCACTCGCCATAGCTGTTACCCTTCCCCTCTCTCTCACCGTCTTATCAGCATGCGTAGGCTCCTTCATTGCCAGAGATGATTCTCTGTCTTCCAGAAGGCCCTTCTGGTTCCCACCTTCCTGGGCCCTGCACTTCACCTGCCCCGCCACAAGCTTCTTGATGGGTCTCGCCGCCTGGATGGTCTGGGCAGACGGAGGTTTCCACCGAAACCCCACGGCTCTGTTGCTTTACTTTATTCAGCTCCTTTTCTCGGTGCTCTGGGATCCCCTTGTGTTCGCTGCTGGGGCTACACGGCTCAGCCTGATGCTCTGTTTAGGGTTGTTCGTGAGTCAGTACGGGTGCATGCATGCGTTTCGCTCCGTCAATCCCATTGCTGCTGATTTGATAAAGCCTTGTCTGGCATGGGTTGCTTTTCTATCTATTGCAAATCTTAAACTCCTTTTTGTCTGAGCGCATATATACATATGTATATATATACCCTACTACTATCAATGAAGATTAAGACTTGAACAGTGTTATGTAGAATTGTTCTGTAAACACGCGTGGTAAATAATATTTTCCTAGTATTTTGTTGCACTCCGTTTTCCTTCCTTTTTTTTAGCTTGGACGACGCTTTATTCTCTTTTACGTTGTTCCAATGTGATTGGTGTGTGCTAAATTTGTAAATTTGTCGTTTTGCTTTTTCAAAATTTAATGTTTCTCCATGTCTACATGTCTGCGAATTGGTTACTTCGCAGATAAGCAAGATGGCATGCTTTGATCCATTAGATACTAAAATTGCTTTGTCCATACTTAACAGTAGCATAAGCTGCGCCTGCTGCAAAGCATACCATGATACTCGAACATTAGGAACGAAATATGATATTTGATCAAGGGCGTTGAGGGAAGAAGATGGTTGTAAAGCGTTATTTCATATAAATAGTAGTAACACAGCAACTTCGCATCTAGTTTGGCATAGAAGTTTTATTCATTCAACAATTGAACCTGATTTCTCACTTAGTTACCTGCTGGCTCTGCCTTTGTCATGGCACAAGTTAATACTAACGATAATGCAATCAAATGATAAAATGGAACTTTTCCAAGAAACTCAACCTCTTTGTACGCTTTCAATACCAAGTTCCTGGTTTTGTAGAAAATGCCCTGTCTCAACTGTATTTTTTGAAGATTTCAACCAAATTGCATTCATGAGTCTACAACGGAGAGAACGAGAATGATATCTTATGAAACAGTTCTAAAAGGGAAAAAAATTACAGAACTGCGAATTCTCAGTCCCAGTCCCAGTTACAGCCCCCTGTTAGGTACTTACGTCGCAAACAATTTTCATAATTAATGATGTAAAAGCTAAAAATTATATCACTCAGAAAAAGCAGATGATTATAAAATATACAGATCAGATCATAATTAACATACAGGCAGAATGGAATCTGATACAGAAAAAATATTGCTTTTCCTGTCTCTAAATCTAGAATTTGTCTTAAATCACAAGTAACCTTGTAAATGTGTATGGGCAGTGAGTCCAGTCACTATCCCAGTTTCTGCGTAGTCCTTATTGGTTCGATTCGACCATTTAGTGTTCAGAGCGACCATATTAACTGTAACAGTGGATAATGAGACCACTAATTGTACCATCAGATCCGCAAACTGCAAACTACAAACAGAAACAAGATGAAACTTTTTTCATTACTACGTAAAAAAAAATTGCTTCAATCTACATATAGGAATAATTTACAAAGTTTAGAAGCTTGAGCACGAGAAAGAGAGACAGACTACAAAAAAATATATACATACATTCTCATAATATACACAAATAAATGTGAGAATTTCTATTTCTGTAACTAAATATGCCACAAATTGCACTAACATGCACACAGATGACGAGTTTTCTGACTATTTAACCGCGAACAGAAAGAGTGGAACTCATCTAGAAGATGATACCTCAACTGTTTTAAATGCTTGGATGAAGCAACCCAAGTTCATCCTTGTCCTCAAGGGGATTGCTAGTCTCGTCCCGTATTCTCTTAACTCCTTTACTAGCCAACGACTTATGTGTGAATCCATAAATCTGCAGAATCTGATTATCCCCAAAATTGAAGGCCCTATCCATCTGTTTCAAGCACCTTTCGACAGGGTAATCCCCAAACTTCCCACAAGGCTTGCACCCCACAAAATGAGTCACCAAGGGCCACCTATGATCCCCGAGACCAGGATGGTAATTCTCAATCATTTCCTCGTACTTATCAACCAAAATCCCCCAATAACCATGCAAGTAATAACTGTTCTCAAGATAAACTTTATCACCCCACTTGTCCCTATCCTTAGCCAGCAGATAAACCATGGCAGATTGATCATCAGCTTCAAAAACAGGTCTATCCTTGAGCTCACGCGTGAGCACTTTCCCAGCCTCATCCCTAACCCTCCCTTTAGGCCCCATTGGAGCCCAAGCATCGAGAATATCCAAAGACCACTGACAATTTCTCAGCAGAAAACTCCCAGTGTTCAACCCAATCCAATTCTTGTCATCATAAACCATCTCATCCCACCCATGCATCACCAAGTTGTGGTCTTTATACCTCTCCCACGGCACCTCAAACGCCATGTCCGTGAACATGGCATCACTATCCATCCACCATATAAACTCCACCTCAGGATGAGACAAAAGAAGCTTCCGAATCAGAGGAAGCTTGGCCCAGAACCCTGCCATCTCAGCGTCAAAGAGTGCCATGTTGTAAAACATCTCAATCCCATGCAAACGACAATAGTCAATTTTGTTCTTAATAGACTTCAACAAGTAATGATCCCCAACGGGATTCTCGCACGGTTTCGGCGACGACCCAGTTACCAGAAGCACACGAGGCTTGTTGGGCCGAACGAAATTAGATAAATTGGGGTTATTGCGAAGCCAGCGAGATCGTTGCTCGTCCCATGTCGATATTTTGGGGCCGAGACGATACGGCTCTTCCGAGTTCAATTTCTCGCCGTTCTCGTCTTCTGGTTCGTCGACCAATATGGTATTGATGTCGAAGACATTGTAATTGGTGGTGGAATCGGAATCGTTGAACGTCGTGGATTGCAGGTGACCGAGGTGGTGGTCATTCTCAGGGAGCTTGCGGGAGTAGAAACGGTCGCGAATGTCGACGAAGTCTTGCTCCGGCGTGCCGAATTTTCCAGCACCGATGGTGCCGCGCAGGACAACAAGGGTGAGGACCAGGCAGAGGATGGTGACCTTGCAATGCCTGAGAGCTCTCTGGAATCTTCGCGCCCTTTGAGCTCCCAAACACTTTTGTAACATGTTAATGCAAAAAGACAAATTCAGAATGGAAAATGGATGCAATTTGAAAACCAGAATCAGAAACGGACACTAAATTTAGAACATCGTTAGCGTAATTGTTGTGGTGAATCCAGAAACGCGTAACCTCAGGACAAGTCAATAAAAAATAAAAAATAAATAAACGAATATGAAGAAAATATGAGCTTTATTAGATAAAGGCGGCATATTCTCTTTTTGAAGAACAATAATTATTTTTTGAAATGTAATGATTGAAATATTTTCCATGTCCATTTATTATACAATTTAAAAAATAACTACGGTAAAAACCAATATTTCTATGATTAAATAACTATAGAAAAGAAAAACTGTGACTATTTTTCTCGCTGGGACAATTTCGTGAATTGGATTTCACAATTGTTGAATAATTGGTGGTCAATGGGTCTTAAATAAATCGAAACCTAAGACAACAACTTTATTATTGTTTTAAAGACGATGATTATAGTTAAAATTAATATTTAACTCGTCATGAGTGTGACGCGGTAAAAAAAAATAATTATCGAATAAAATTATAAATTATGTAAATAATTATTTTTGAAAAATTTTCATTACGCGGATCTAATGATGTAATTAAAATATTTCTTTGTGATGTGTGTTGTTAGTCATAATAACATCACCTAAAATAAAATTAAGACCATTATATTCATGTTTAGTTTTACAACCGAACAACGTCTAATTACTTTAATTAAAATAAAATTTCAACTTAATTAAAATATTAACATTTCCGATTGATGATGACAAATAATTTGGTCTTCCGGCACTCTGAATTTATTCTACTTTTGATGAAATCCTTTTGTATTAAATTGGTAAATGTATAAATTTTGATAATATCTTACTATTTTTTAATTGAAACATTAAGATTTTGATAAATATGTATACATCTTTTCGTTTCGTCTTCAACCTCGTTCTCGGTTTAATATTCATCTTTGTCCTTCTCTTTTTCTGTTTATATTACTGAAAAATGTTTTTTAGGTAACCTAAAACTTACATATAATAATTAGAGAGGTAATATTCCCATAATTTTTTAGTTTTATAACTTTTTTTTTCTTTGGTTACATATTTTCTCTCCTATCTTTCAATTATTTGACTTATTTTATACTTACAAAAATTATTCATATCGTATCTTTTCTCTTATCACAATCATAATTAATCATTTTTTTATATTTTTATTATTATTTTTTTGTTGTTATTCTTTTAACATGAATAGAAATATTTGAGTCTCAAGTTCGAGTATACAACTATATTAGCTCTTTGTTTACTTTCTAATAATAATAATAATAAAAAGTGTCTTATTTATCCTTTTTAATCTTTATTATTTGTTTCATTTGAAAATTGTTTGTCTTGTTAAAAAATTGTAATTATCTTTCAATAATTTGATTATTTTGATATCTGAAAAATTATTATATATTTAATTATATATTTTTCATGTGATTTAATCCGACGTAAATTGTATAGTACACATTTGATATTTTTAAATATTTTATTTATTATTTAATATTATCATACATATTTGTTTAAATATTTTTTAGATAATTATTTTAATTTTTTAAATTATTTTCATAAGTGTAATTTTATTACTATAATTATATAAAAATGTTTTATTCAATATAATATAATAATTTATAGAATGCAGTATGTTATTTTGCCTTTTATTTAATTGTTAGTTAGTATTTTAATTTGAAATTTATGTGACTTTAGTTTTTTTTTTTAAATATTGGAAATTGAATAAACGACAATATAGTATTTTAATATTAAATATTTAATAATTATTTATTTTATCTACCTTTAATTATTTATAAAAAATTAATAATTAATATTAAAAATTAGAAAAACAGGTGCGAGAATATACATATGTGAATGGAAAAGAAAATCTATACTAAGATGATAATAAATTTTTACTTTCCAGGAAAGGAGGTGAAATATTAAAACTGTTCCATTATTCTTGTCTGATGTTATCTCTACCTAAGATTTATGATTTTATGAACTTTTAGTGTTGTAACCATAATTTTAATTTTAAGTACGATAAAAACAATTATGAATACATGCATCTTGTTTTTTAAATATATATATATATATATATATATATATATATATATATATATATATATATTTTTTTTTTATTCTATCACAGAAACTCTTTCAGTGAAATGACCACGATGATGGAGAAGAATAATGGTATCTTCAAAATCAAGCAAAAGAAATGCTTGTGTGTTAACATTTATTTATTGCCCAACCTATTATTCTCGAATCTAACACAATACTCTACTATTAATTTACAGAAAGGTTTTGTCTTTATTCTCCCTTTTTTAGAATTTCGTAGAAATTACGTTATCTTTTTTTTTTTACCATTGGACTGAAGAATCTAGATGCTGTGCACATAAAAAATCATTTAGATGAAAATAACACTTTTCTTTTTTTTTTTTTTTGAACAAATGAGGGTCAACGTAAATAAAAAGGCG
>Ga0214542_1001477_pt1 | contig 48184 bp, 21 predicted proteins | sample CNSS1metaG_FD_160096 | JGI IMG/M metagenome (GOLD analysis project Ga0214542, IMG submission 160096) | Root nodule microbial communities from cowpea collected in UCLA plant growth center, Los Angeles, California, USA - CNSS1 | ecosystem: Host-associated > Plants > Roots > Nodule | place: USA... | reverse complement strand
TAAATAAAAATATAAATAAAAAAAAAAAAAAAAAAATATATATATATATATATATATATATATATATAATAGATAGATATTTACATATTTATTTCGATATAAATAAGTTAATGTTTAAATATTTATCTATTTTAGATAGACAAGTAAAAAGGTATGGAACCAAAATAAAAGTGTATGGAACCAAAATAATAAGCTCTTAATTGATAGGAGCTGAAAATATATTTAAATTTATATATATAATTATAAAATGTAAATAAAGTTTTTATATAATTAATTCATGGTGAAGTATATTAATGAGATATAGATTAGTTTCTCTTATTTGTCCGATAGCTATTAATTAACTTGAGTAGTGCCACTTAAACATTTAAAAGAACAATTTTTTATTTAATTAGGATCTAGAATGCTAAGTAAGTCCATATTAAAGTGAACTATACCGGTTTATATGGTTATGGATTGAGTGGATTTTACTCCACAAAAATCACGTAATTTTTTTAGTTGTATATATTAAATTATCAACTTTAATTTTCTATATAAATAATAGTTAAAAATTGAGTAAAATTATACGATTTTTTTCATGAAAAAAGTCATTAAATTGGTATCCGGCATCTAATATCTACTCGAGATTTCATGTGGCTTTCTTCTCCCTCCTTTCCTTATTTTTGGTTCTCATTCATTTTCTTGCTTTTCCAATACTTTTTCTTAAGGAGTGTTCCTCAAAACCATCAATCCCTTTTACATACCTCCTTTACCCTTGAATCTAGGAGTCCATATATGAATATTGGTAAAAAGATTAGAAAAACCTTCTTAAAGATATTTTCTTGAGATTAATTTAATTTGTATTCCTTTTATAATTAAATAATATTCATCACATCTTAATTTTTCAAAAAATCTTTTATATTAAATAATTAATAAATTCTTATATCTCTTATGATAATCTTTTAGATAAAATATTATTTTTAATAATTAAATAAATCATTATATCTCTCGTGGTAATCTTTTAAATAAAATAAATCTTTTAAAATAATTAATAAATTATTTTTTCTCTTACATTAACTTTTTAAATAATTTTTTAAATAAAATAATTCATAAACTACTTTGGATATATATTTTTTAATTGTTCTAATTTTGTAACATGCATTTTAATATTATTTTGTAGAATTATATATATATATATATATATATATATATATATATATATATATATATTTAAATTACATTTCTTAATTTTTTTCAATGCCATTTTTATAAAGGTTTGTTTAACAAAAGTAGGTGATAAACTAATTAATAGTAATTAAATACTATAACATCCCAAAAACTGGATAACCTCAAATTAATAAAACGTCACATACATGAATATTCAGAGAGTACGAAATATGGAGTATGCAGGTATACAGTACGCCAAACATTACCCAGATTACGCAAAAGAAGCTCTACACGGCCTAAACAAAGTGCACTGGAAAAGCAAATAACTATACTAGGTCTTGTGCGGACAATAGAATCATGACTAATAAAATCCTTTAGTGATGGACCCCACAGTGGGCCCAATACTCGTCCAATCCATCACGCTGCAACATCCATATTATCATTACCACTGTCAGGGGTTCTCACATCTGCTCACATCAATGAAATTGATGATCATTGCAATAGAGAAGACCACACACAACATACAAGCAAGCAAAATGGTAAGCTAGTGTAAAGGAATTTCATATTATAACAGTCAACATGCAGTTTGCAAAGTCAGACACAAATAGCAGACATTCACCCATAGGCTACCAAATCAATTAAGACTCCAAGACTTGACTTATCCGGATACGTAGCTGAGGCACCACCATCAAGCAGTGGAATTACGTCCTAGCAGTGAGGCGTCACCACCTAGCCTTCGCGAAATTACACCCTTACAAGAGGCACCACCACGTGGCCTTCGTGGAATTACGTCCTGGCCTTGAGGCACCACCACAATACTCATATGGAATTACGTCCTTATGTTAAGGCACCACCATGAACTCCCACCACGAGGTCCATGGAATTAAGTCTAATAGGTGAGGCACCACCAAGGACTCCCATTGGGAGGGTCCATGGGATTACGTCTGATGGATGAGGCGCCACCATGAGCTCTCGCTACAAGAGTCATGGAATTACGCCCTACTCACACTTTGTACATGATTCACCAACCAATCAGAAAGTTCCCATAATACTAATATCATGCATGACAACCCATCATACAACTCATGCTTTCCAATTCAAACACAATGAAACAACATATCATTTACATCTCACCCTCATATATAATAAAGGCATTATCCCTCAAACTTTTCTAGGAAAGCATTCAAGTCAATCAAACAAACAATCACATCATTGGCCATTCACGTTATAGCACAAAACCTGCCCCAGCCTCGCTCAGGCTAGAAGACCTCGCTCAAGCGAGATATCCTCTCGCTCAGGCGAGTCCCTTCTCGCCTAGGCGAGAGCGCGAGTAGTGGAACAGTGGTTCCTGCGGATTCTCGCTCAGGCGAGCTCATTCTCGCCTAAGCGAGATCACCCCTCGCTAAAAAAGATGACGAGTCGCCTGAGCGACAGTTCGCACAGAAAAGCTTGGGCGAGTATCTGTTAGTCTCGCCTAGGCGAGGCATGCTCGCTTGGGCGAGAAAACTAGTGCCCGCCACTGTTCCTCCATACAGTAGTCACACAACCACAATCCCAAAAGCTAAAACGACATTCTCATCAACTCACAGTAGCATCCAGACCACAAAATCATGCAATAGCAATAAAACAAGCAGATAAACGAACTAGACAAATGGACCCTAGCTTCCCTTACCTTGAGTGGGAGCACTGAAGTTCACTGAGAAGAGGGGAAATACGACAACTCAAACTAGTGCAGTAAAACTGGAAAACAGATGTATTACTAAGCATACTGTTTTAGATTCGACTCAAATAGAGATTAAGGCACAGGAATGGAAAGGGAAGGGTAAAGTTTAAGTTCAACTTACCCGAATGAGACCTTAGAGTGAAACGGTGGTTGCTCAGAGGATGCCCTAGCAGAGCTCTACGTTCAGCTGCAAGGGGTAGGGGAACAGTCTTCTCTGAAAATTAGCAGAATGAGGTGTTAAGGTTGGTTTAGGTGGTTTTGGACACTTCCTGGGCTGCCTTAGGCCCAACAGATTGGGGCAGTCCCTTAGCTATTAGGACAGAAAAATAAATGGGCTTTACAAATACCGATATGTTTTACATTCTCGGTACTTAACTTTTTTTATTAAGAAGTAATTCGATATATACTTAAAAAAATTAATTTTATAAAATTAAAATGAAAACTAATACACAAAAATAAATAAAAAACAATAAATTAATTAATTAAAATATAAAAAAGTGATAATAAAAAAATTAAAATATTGTAATTTAGAAACTAGTTGAAGTAACTTATAATTTATAAATTATTTCTAAATTAAATTATTTCGAAATACTTACAAAATATTTTTATGTTGATGAAATTAACATACATTTTTGACTTATTAAATCGGTTAATATACCTCGATTTTTGCAAAATCGAAGAATGTCAAAATGTGGTGGCAATTTTATTATTTAAGCAATTGGTTATCCTAATAATTGAGGTAGAAAGGACTTTTTGCCCCGATTCTAGAGAAATCGAAGTCTAATGGTTGTCAATTTTTCAAAATTTCCGTTATTTTGAATTTTTCAATTTGAACGAAGGATTTAGGCTTTGGTTCTCTAGCAACTGAAGCAATAGCAGACAAGAATTTCTACTTCGATTTATTTGTACCTAAGGTAGATATGTTGGTTTAATTCAAAAAAATGAAACTTTTTTAATTATTTTCTATGCTAAATGGCCTCCATTCTCTCTAGGTTGAGGTAGAATGGGGTGCTAAATGGCTCCGGTTCTCTTTGAACAAAGGCAGAATATGAGTTATACTTCGATTTTCCCTTTAACCGAAGCAAATTGTTATTTCAGCCTTGATTTTCGGAATAACTGAGGCCTAATGGTCTTTCTAGGTTAAAAATTTCCAAATCAAATGCAGATTGCCAGTGTTCATTATGTGTTTTCTCTTCTTCATCTTCCTTCCCTTATTTATTTACGACGACGAAGGAACAATGCTCCACAACCGCTTGGCGTTGTCTTGTTCCACCACCGCGCCCGTCACCATTGCGCCACCGACTGCCATTGCTCCACCCTCCATGTTGTCCGTCCACACATTGTATGGTATTTTTTTGCATTTTTATTCCTTATTGTTTTGTGTTTTTGGTCCACTTTTTGCATGTTTTCGGTCTATTTTTTTGTTGTGTTTTCACCTATTCTTGAATTTTGAACTTGAATTTGAGATTATGATGATTTATGAGTTGTTGGCAGAGTTAGTTTGTTTTGGCGTTGGTGTTTTTTATTCTTTTATGTATGTAATTGGTTTAAACATGATTTCCTTTGGTTTATAAAGATTTGGCTGATGGAGATTATGTTTCGATAGAAATTTGGTTTGTACATTTTTTTGCTTTTAAGGTGGGATTGATGATAATGGAACATTCTGCCGAACTTTGTAAATTTTTATAAATATTTTCATTCTTGAACTTTGCTTGCTTTTTACAATTATGAAGAATTACGAACTAAGCGAAATTATGAACTTAACTTGCTTTTCCAAATCTTATATGTGATAGCCATTTTTTTTTACTATTATTTTCTATATTACACTTATAAAATTTTAACTCATAATTCTACAATAACGTATAACATATTTAAAATATTTGCATAGGTATATTTTTTAGAGTACTGTAGGCTAAGGCAAAAAATTTAAAAAGAAGAAGGAAGGCACTTATGATCTTATATGTTTTTATGATATTGAATTAGATGATACTAAAAAGAAGTTTAAAACAATATTTTATAAATAGATATCAACTATTAAAAAGAGAACTCAAAGCCTTTAAAGCAGGAAAAAGGAAAAAAGAAATGCATATTTGTTCAAATTAATAAACTTGTGTAATTAAATTACTCATAAATGTTATAATATTTTTTTAATATATCCAAAAAAATTTACTAAGGTTAATAAAAAAGAAAAAGAAAAGATCTACCATAAATTCAAATAATATGAAATTAAAGTGAAGGTTGAAGAGATGAAGAACGAGAATGAACTACAATATTATATAAGATGATCTATTTGTAATTGATTTCAAAAATATGAATCAAAACATATTAGAATGTAGGATTTAAGTATAGGAAATAGTATTTTGTGTTTTATTATTATATTTTTATTTTATATATCAAAAATTTTATTTCACTTTTACATGTCATATTTTTAATGTTTTTTTATGTCATTTGTTCTTCCTTAAAAATATAATATTTTATTTATTATTTATCTTTTCTAAAAGTAAACTTTAGTCTAACTCAATGTTAGAGAAATTTGTAATTTTATATGAAATCTTTAATACTCACTTCACATCCTACCATTTATATTTCTATTGTGAAACTATATTTATAAGTAATCTTATAACAACTCGATGACATATGATAGAGAAATTTATAACAACTCGATAACATACGGTAGAGAAATTGTAATTTTATATGAAATCTTTAATACTCTCTTCACATCCTACCATATACATTTATACGGTAAAATTACATATTTATAGGTGATCTTATAACAATTCAATATCATATAACACATAAGTCAAACAAAATAACAAATATTATTAAGATAATTCTAAATGAATTACATTTAAACCTAATTTTACCTTAAAACACAAATTAGATATGATGCATTCATAAACCAGAAAGAAAGCAAAAACATCATAACAAACTACACACAAATTGCATTCAAAATCATATAGAAGTCAAAGATTAAAAGCCAACAACAATGCCCTCCATGCTAAACACCAGATATTCAATTGTTTATCTGAAATGGCATACGCAGATGACTCAACCAAACGCCCATACTATATATAACAAGCAATACAAATTCTCACATGTATACAATCCCTCCCCTTCCCCAACTTAACAATCTTCCCTATTTTTTGACTCTGCCACCACCTGCATTATTCCCTCCTGCAGCCTGAGCAGCTTTCTTAGCCGCTTTCTCCTGCAATGCTTTCGCATCCCTGCAAACAAAGTAAAACACAGTGTCAGATCAAGGCTTAATCTGCACCATCCCACAGTATTACAGTGATTCTACAACCACAATTGGTCGCAGCATTTGGTGATAATTTTACCAACTTTGGTAATTATTGTAGATGCAAGAACATTTGCACATATGTTATTGAATTTGGTTGGCAATTATAAATGTAGAACACGAGGAGTACTCACAACACACTATTTATCACATACACAACATTTAAATTCATTGAAAGACAATAAATAAGATTTGGAGCCTCTGTCAAGTCAAATAAGCTTAAATATTTTCTCCAGTCCTTCAAAAATGAACTAAACATGAGTTTAAGTCTACCCCTCACCTCACAAAATCAACATAATCAACATGATAATTCAATATACTTTATACCATTTCAGAATTGGATTTTAACTCAAGCTCACAGATATAATATACCACAAGTACAAGCTTAGACATATAAGCTAATACAATGTAAGTTTTCTCTCCCTTATCTAATTTGGTCATTTTCTCGAACATGATTCCCACAAAAAATAAAAATTGTTTTTCATATGCAACTGCCAATAGCTCAAACAGAGAAAACGAACCTTTCCCTGCGCTGTTCAGGAGTCAAGCCATCATTCCTAGGCTGCTTAGTCTTTCCACCAGCTCTTGCCTGAGCCCTTTCACGATCTCGGTCCCTCTGGTTACCGCGTTCGCTTCAGTTAAGTACAAACAACGCTATTCAGTGAAAAAAAAAAAAACTACAAACTTCCATCACAATCCACTACAAGGAAACACAGAAGAAAAACAAAACGATGCTGCATATCAAAGGATATGAGACATTGTTTTACGGAATCCTGAAAAACCGAAGGTGAAGGGGGAAATGAGGAGAATACGAAAAGCCCTGAACAACGAGAAAAGCAAAAACTTGGTGAATTGCGAGAGAAGAAAGCTACGAATGAAATGCAAAGGAAAAACCTAGAAACCGAAGATGAGGAGAATAGAGGATGAGGAGAATAGAGGTTGCGGAAGGAGTAAAATAACGTGAAAGTGGTTCTGGAATATGGAATGGAAGACTCTAGATGGAAGCTATCCAAATATAATATGAAAACCGGTAAGCAGTTGAAGTAAGCGTTTTGTCTAGTTGTAAGATATTGTATCTTTTTCAGGTGGTCATTTAAAATATAAAATTATTTGAGAAAAAATAATTTTAAAATTAAAAATATTACATTTTATTAAATATCTAAAAAACCGTATGATGTTCATGTAATTTTTTTTAAGAAGATTTCTGATTTGTTAGTATTGGATAGAGTTTAATTTATTTTTATTTAATTTAATTAATTAGGTTCGGCCATTCAAAAACGTTATTTATTAAAATAAATATCTTTAAGATAGACATTTTTTTATAGTTATAAGGTCGTGATATAGAGAATATTTATATGATAAAATATAAAATTATTAGATAATAGTTTTTTTTATTATAGATTTATTTAAGCGGATAGATTTGATTTTTAAATTTTTGAGCATGTCGAAATTGATTCTTATATACAAAGGGGTATCATTAGGAAGAACAAACCAATGAGACCTAAGCTCAATCACATAAGAAATTGACACCACTCTCAACAAAAAATCTTAAGACAATGAGTTTATGAGTTTTTATTCTTATATAGTGCTCTACTTTCTCATTTCTAGCCAATGTGAAACTTAGACTCAAACTTGAATTCCTAACAGATATTGTAGTTAATATGATGAGTTTTACCAATGCATTAGAATCAAATATCAAATATGTAGTTGAGAATATCTTGACCAATTAAGTCTGAAGTACTCTCAACCTATATATATTTCGTTAGACAAAATCACGCCGCTCAAGATTTAATAATAATGGTAATGTGTGACCAAGTTAAGGTAATCACTAAAATATATTAACAAACTATTAGGCAAAGTTAGTCAAGATAATATTTACGTGGATCAGATCCATTAAGGTAAAAAGCCCATAAATAGAATATAAATACTACAATACACGAGGTAAATTAATTATGTTTTATCATTACATTTGTTATCATCTAACGCACTTGATTGACTTGAGTATTAGAGTGTCTTCTTTATGCACACCCTTTCTAGTTTTGAAGAGACGAAGACCTAGTACATCTTGAATTGAAGGTTGGAAAACGTAGGAAGAGATAGTTTTGAAGGATTTTACATGATATATTCGGTGTTACAATAACATTTTGGCACCCACCATATGATCAATGTATATTTTGTGAAGAAAAAACTGTATGGTGTCTACAAGGATCAAGATGATTGAAGCTAAGGAGATTGACCAGCCTTTGCAAGAAATCATCATGATGATGGAGAAACAACGAGAGTTCACTGAAATATAAGAAGAGAACAACCAAAGAGATGAGTGTTTTGAGGCAAAAGAATGCCAAACTGAAAAGGAAGCAGAAGGAGGTGGGAAGGGGAAAGAGAAGGAGAACCAAGAAAACACTACTTCTATGTAGAATATAGCATCTCATCCTCGAACTGTATCAGAAATCGAATAAGGGAGTGGTAACAACAACACTAAGAATGGCGGTAGGACAAATACCTCATTCATGGTGGGAGGTAGTCGATGACATCCTTTCATAGACGACATCATGGAAGTTACTTTCCTTGCCAACTGAAAATCTCTCACCCTGGATCGATACGAAGGGAGTACAAACCTCGACGAGCACATTGATGTTTATGTCACTTACCTGTATACGAACCAGGACTTAGTCATGTGCATAATCTTCTTCACAACTCTAAAAGTACCAACTTTGAACTGGTTCACTTGCCTACTAATAATTGGAATTATCATGTTTTTATTATTTTATTTTTATCCCTTATTTTTATTTTTATTATTATCCTTTTAAATAATTAAGGGTTTATTAAATAATTTTGGGTAAGATAAGTATTTTATCTTTTATTGGTATTTTTATTATTATCTTTTTAGATAATTAAGTTTTTATTAGATAATTATGAAAAAGATAAGTATCTATATTTTATTTGTGGATTATTTTGTAGATAAGTGAATTCCTAGAAAATTGAATAATATATCAACGATTATCATTTGGTTACAATTCATTCAATTACATGTTCGAAGCCCAATCAGTTTGGCCCATTTCGCACAGTGAGTGGGTATTTAAACATGTTTTCATAAGGGTTTCATCATTTTCCATGTTTTTGTGACTAGAAATCGCCTAGAGTGCTGAAGAGAAAGGCTTTTTGAGATTATTGGGGTTGCTAGGAAGCTCTCCCTTCTCCTCTTTGGATTTTCATCTTCATCCATAGGGGTTTTGTCCATTTTGGGTTGAAGAGGATAATGGGTCATGAAATTGGAGGTGGATGTAACATCCCTAAGGAATATTACTAATTTAAATAAATACATAAAGAAAAGAAAATAAACGTCACAGTATTATTATTCCCAAAACGCGGGAAAATGAAATTATTTAAACATCGCGCCACATTTATTAAAATCGTAGCATTTAAAACTTTACAATTTCCAAAACAAATTAAAACATAAGTGATAACATAAATATAATCCTAGCTTAATCTCAGCTAGCCCTCACTCCGTCGTCTGAGCGTTCTCAGCATCACCTGTATCACCATCTGCTCATCCCGTGTAACGAATTACACGATCATCACCATACACAAACAGAAAGGATAAGCTTATAAAAGATAAAATAACATATAATAAATCAGAAATAACAACAACACAACCATTTATTCTATTCCCCTTAGTTCTTGGCCAAGTTCCTAATTTCTCAAGGTTTTACAACCTTCAATTCACTTAACATTGTTAGCCTTGGACTCAGGGTTTATGATGCTCGCACAAACCTGCCCGCTCGTGATCCTGCTTCTACGAACCTCCCCGCTCATAGTCCTACTCTACGGACCTGCCCGCCCGTAGTCCAACACATGTGATCCACCAGCTACGTACCTCCCCGCACGCAGCATCTCTCAAGTGTGAGCCGAACCATATGAACCTACCTCGCCCGTATCCTTACACGAGAGTAACTGGATATGAACCTCCCCGCTCATATCATCACGTGTTATCTCCATCCATGAACCTACCCGCTCATGGCACAGCATCCCCTGATCCAAGTTTCGCCTCAAATGCATCCAAACAACACACACAAACCACAATTCTCGCTTAGGCTAGAAGATTTAGCTCAAGCGATCAGGCCTGACTCGCTTAAGCTAGGCTCTCTCGCCTGGGCGAGCCTATGACAGTAACAAGATACGAGAACTCGCTTAGGCGAGACCTTACTCGCTCAGGCGAGAACTCCCTTCGCCTGAACCCCAAAATTCTCTCGCCTAGGCGGCGAGTCCTGCAACCACAAGCAATCCATCACGATTTCTCGCTTAAGCGAGTACCTCTCACCTGAGCGAGGTGCTTTGTCGCCCAATTCATGGGCTACTCGCCTGAGCGAGCCCCTCGAGTACAACCTCCACACTTCACGATCTCTCGCCTAGGCGAGATACCCTCGCTTGAGCGAGATGCTCAAGCAACACTAGGGTTTGAGTTTCTGCTATTTTCGCTTGGGCGAGACTGGCTCGCCTGAGCGAAATTAACAGACATTCTGCTCTGATCACACACCCCGATACCAATTCCAACCCAATTTCCTTCCCTCCACATTTACCAAGCAATCCAAAACACTTCTAGAGTTATATGGACATTATTTAGACATATTTTGACACCAATTTTTGATATTGCCCATAACACATCATACAACACAGATAATACCTCCATCATATTCATAACAGGGTATAAGGCATTGTCCAACAAACATCCAAATAACCAACATACCAAATCACAGCACATAGGCATGAGAATTCAGAGCAAACCAACATACAATCATGGGCATATAACTCTTACTCATACACATAACCTAAAACACGAAAATAGCTCCCCTTACCTAGTTTCCTATGCTTAAAACAAGAAAGGATGATGGTTCTTAAAAATGAAATTCTGATTTTTATGTGTCTCTAAAGACCATTATGGGTTGTTTTTCCAACTCCCTTGACTGCCCATTACCTCTAGGATTTTCCCACTCTTTCACATTCAGACCACTATTTTATTAGCAAAAATAAAGAGAGCAATTTTGTTATGAACGGGATTTGAACACACACCCTTGAAATTCCAAAGTTAAGACACAACCAATTCAACCAAATCATGTTTGTGTTAAATCCTCTAATTATATAATTATGTTAGCACCCAACATAACCATGCAATTTATTAAAATTAATAATCAATCAAATAACATACATATGGCAAACATAGGACTCGAACCCAAGTCCTTTCACACAATCAAAGTACTCTCAACCACTTGAGCTAGCACTTTTCTACATCACAACAATTAACATTAAATGTCATAAAGGATTCTACTACCCGCATTTATTAAATAATTATTAATTTAATTATTTAAATTTCTCGGGTCTTACAGTGGAGATATGAATAGGAGGCATCATTGGAGCATGAAGCAAATACTAAGAACCTTAGGAGATTCCTTGATTCTGATTTATGGTTTTAATTTCTTCCCTATTCTTCAATTTCGTAAATCATATGTTCTCCACCATGAAGAGCTAAAATTTTTATTGAGATTAGATGTAATAAACTAATTTCTTGTGTATTTTGCAAGGTTAATAATGATAGCAAATATCCGCGTTTTAGGCCCATTTACTTTTGGCTGTTAGGGTTAGCTTTGTGTATATATATAATACACCTCTAGTAACATTTTATACACACTCAAATACAATCTCCTTTTTCCTATGTTTCTTTGTTTTCTACATGGTATCAAGAGCCTTAAACGATCTATGATTGAGAAGGGATTCTTGCAATAGTTCCTGTTTCCTAAGTCATAAGTCCTAAGCCTCTTTTGTAAATTTTATGATTGAGAAGGGATTATTGCAGTAGTTCCCATTTCCTAAGCCCTAAGCCCTAAGTCCTAAGTCTCTTTTGTAATTTTTCAGGTTTCACTTGATTGCTTTGTTTTCTGCTTTGAAACGTTTTTTGAGGTTCTGCACCATGTTCTTTATGCCATTTTAAGGTATTTGCAATCCTCTAATATTGGGTTTGTATTTTGTTTTGTTCGTTGCTTTCGCTATGTGGTTCACATTTATGTTTTGTATTCAATTTGCTATGGTAAATTATAAAGATGATTCTCTTTAGTCTATTAGTGTACAATTGGATGGTAAAAATCATTCCCACTGAAGTTATGTTATGAAAAACTTTCTTTGGAGAAAGTCCTTGTGAGGTTATATTTCAAGTACTAAGGCAAAACCGATTGACACCAAAGTCGATGATTATGCTACTGTTTTAGAGGTATAGGAAAATGAACACTCTAAAATTATCACTTGGGTCAATAATTTTGTCAAACACTCGATTGATGCTCAATTGATAAAATACAATAATACAAAGAAGGTATGAGATCACTTATTATTGGTAGAGGAAATTAGACTTGCTTCCCAACCACAGGCCAACATAGCCTTGCAATCTCAAGGTACACAATCACCAAATATATCCTCTAATAAATGAATCATTAACTCAGGTGTTACTAATCATATGTCACATCATTTACCTTATTTTGTTTCATTATCACCTAACTCATCCATGTCAATTGCAATTGCTAACGGTGATTCAGTTCCATTATATGGTATTGGTACCATTACCATACCATCTTTGTCTTTATCTGATATTTACTACATACCTGGTCTTACTTTGAATCTTGCTTCTATTGGAAAAATTTGTGATTCTGGATATAATGTGTGTTTCTCTCCATCTGAATGTTTTGTATAGGACAACACCTCTCAGAAGGTGATTGAGATAGGTTGTACGGAAGGTGGACTCTATGTCTTGAATTAATTCAAGGAATCAATAGTTGCAGCCTCTTGTGTGGATTTATCTTTGTTTCGTTTGTCTTCTTCTTCCTCACCTTTTTATTTGTGGCATTATCATTTGGGTCAAGTTTCAACATCTCGTTTAAAGTTTTTATCATATACATGAGTCTTGGGTACTTTTGAAAGTCATGATATTTCTAATTGTAGTGGTTGTAAACTGGCAAAATTTTCTGCTTTACCTTTTAACAAAAGTATTTCTTATTCTCTTGTTTCTTTTGAACTTGTGTATTCTAATGTGTGAGGACCTTCTCCTGTATCTACCAAAGGAGGTTTTAGATATTATGTCTCTTTCAGTGATGATTTACTTGTTTCACTTGGATTTATCTTATGAAACGTCAGTTTGATATTCTCACAATTTTCAAAAATTTTGATGCTCTAGTAAAGACCCAACACTCTATTATCATAAAAACCTTTCGTTGTGACTAAGGGGGGGGGGGGTGAATACACTTCTAATGAGTTTAACATTTTACTTGCCTCTAATGGAACTATACATCAAACCTCTTGCGTTGACATTCTTCAACAAAATGATGTTGCTGAAAGAAAACATCGTCATCTTGTTGAGATTGCAAGATCATTCTTGTTATCTGCTAATGTTCCAAGTGTCTTCTTGGGGGAAGTTATTCTTACAAAACCTCATGTTATGAATTAGATTCCAACTTCACATAATTTTGGTTTGTCTCCTTTTGAAAAATTGTATGGTCATGCACCTGATTACTCTGCTTTGCGTGTTTTTGGATGTACTTGTTTTGTTTTAGAACTACATGTTTAGCGTATTAAATTATCAACTAAGTGTACTTTGTGTGTCTTTTTGGGATATGGTATTGGTCAAAAGGGATATCGTTGCTTTGACGTCATGTTGTGTTTCTAAAACATATTCCATTATTTCCTATTCCAGCTAGCTTACATGATTTGACTACATCTGATGTCATTAAAATTGATCCTTTTAATATTGATGACACTACACCTACTCCCATACCAATTCCAAAACCTGTCTTAGCACCAATTATAGACACTGTACCTGAGGTTGTATCTGTTGATTCCCTTATTACATTTGCTCAATCATCTCTTGAGGTTGTGGTTCCTCTGCCACCTTTTCGACCAAGTCATAATCATAAGTTTACTCAACTACCAAATTTTGTATTCCTCTTATTCTGGTTCATTTGCTGCTTTTATTGCCTCTATTCACCGTCTTCATGGGTCTTCATCTTATAGAGAGGTTGTTTGTGATCCACTTTGATAGAATGTTATGGCTGAGGAACTTACTGCTCTACATCAGACTCATACATGGGACCTAGTTCCATTACCACCAAGAAAACTTCCTATTGGATCTCGTGGGGTATACAAAATAAAGACAAAATGAGATTGTTCAGTTGAAAGGTATAAAGCTAGACTAGTTGCTACATTTGCTCTTGTGGCAAAGATGTCTACTATTCATACCTTGATTGTTGTCACTTCTATTTTTCAGTGGAAGATTTTTCAAATGGATATGAAGAATTCTTTTTTGAATGGGGATCTACATGAGGAAGTCTACATGATTCCACCACGAAATGTCTCTCACAAATCTGGTGAAGTTTGCAAACATCAAAAAGCCCTCTATGGTTTTAAACAAGCACCTCGTGCTTGGTTTCAAAAGTTTTCTATAGTAATTGTCTCTCTTAGTTTTGTTACTAGTAATCATGATTTTGCATTATTTGTCAAGAAAACTGATGCAGATGCATTTTTTATCCTTATGTTGATGATATGATTATTATTGGTGATGATTTTGATGGAATTGCATCTTTAAAAACTACATTATCTCATCGTTTTACTATGAAAGATTTGGGTGTGTTGCGTTATTTTTTGGGTATTGAGGTTGATTGTTCTCCCAAAGGTTATCTTCTATCTCAGTCCAAGTATATTGTTAACCTATTTGAGCCTACTCGGCTTATTGACAACAAGATTATTGATACTCCTCTTGAGAAAAATGTATGATATTCACCATTTGATGGTGTTCCTTTGACTGGTTCTACTTTATATCAAACTATTGTTAGGAGTCTGGTTTATCATATTGTGACTCGTTCAGACATTGCACATGCTGTTCATGTTGTTAGTTAGTTTGTTTTAGCTCCCACAATAGTTCATTGGTGTGTTGTTCTTCGTATTCACATGTATCTTTGGGGCACTCAGTTTCAATCTCTTTTGCTTTCTTCTTTGTCGTCTTTATACTTGTGTGCCTATTGTGATGCAGATTAAAATGGTGATCCTAATGATCGGAAATCGACTATTGGGTGGTGTATTCTTCTTAATGATTCACTTATATCATGGAAGAGTAAGAAACAAGATGTTACATCTTGATTATCCACAGAAGTTGAGTATTGCGCCATGGCTTTGACTACCTGTGAGGTTATTTAGTTGCATTGGTTACTTGCAAATGTGAGTGTATTTGAAAGATCCTACGCCTCTACATTGTGACAATAAAAGTGTTATTCATATTGTTCGCAACTCTATTTTTCATGAGCGAACCAAACATATTGAAACATATTGTCATTTTACTCATCATCATGTTCAACTCGGCACTATATCTTTTCCATTTGTTCCTTCAACTCTACATATTGCAGATATATTTACTACGCCTTACTCCGTTTTATGCTTTCATTTTTTATTTGACAAACTTTCAATGCATTTAGTCGTAACATTGTGAGTTTGATGGGATGTTAGCATAGACCCATGTTTTAGGCTCATTTACTTTTGACTCTTAGGGTTAGCTTTGTGCGTATATATAACACACCTCTTGTAACATTTTATACACACTTAATAATATACAATCTCCTTCTTCCTATGTTTCTTTGCTTTCTACAAATACATATACTTTTCCTATTCAATGTTAATATTTGATTTCTATGCTTAATGTTTCTTCTAACTTGAACACCCATAACTTGATTGTGGTTCTTGAGATGTTGGAAAATATCTATTAAACCTAGAACATGAAATTGAAATTAAGATGTTTGTAAATGCATGACAATAAAATGAATAAAAAGAGTGAAAACAAATATGTAGCCTGTATTTCCACTAACATTAATTAATATATATATATATATATTATATTAATATATTAATATAAAGAGAATTAATAGTTATAGGTATAAACTCTTGATTTACCTACCATCAATAACAATAGTTAAAATACACAATATACACAATTCTGAAAATAAAATTTAATTATTTATATTTTTACATTAGATATCTTTAATATTTTACTTTTTTAAAATGCATATTTCATATCATATCTTTTAAATTAGATATATATTGAAAAAAGTTTATATTAAAAAACTAATTAAATTAATATTCATGAAATATTATAAGGAAATTAGTTTACTTGATCTTTGATTGCGTGAAAGAAAAAACTTGTAACAAAGAAAAATAGTAAGGTTCAATGTTGAATTTATTTAGTACATACAATAATAAGAGTTGATTTCGGTTTCACAATATTAGGGATGGCAATTAGGGCTTGGCCCGGCCCGCAGACCCGCAGAAAAAACGCAGGGCGGGCCAAGGTAGTGAGCCCGCAGGCTCACACGGGCCCCAAGCCCGCATAACATTAAAAAAAAAAACTTATACTTGTGTATATTAATTACTTCTTTTATGGAATCTTGCATTAACATTTTAAATTCTTGTATAACTGGAAAAGACAAGTATTATGTAATTTGTAATGTGCTAAAATTTAAAAAATACATTGTGTATGTCATAGTATGAATTAGGGATGTCAACGGGGCGGGTAGGGTACGAGTAGTAGCTCCCACGTACCCTACCTGCTGGATAAATATTCGCCCCGTACCCGTACCCATATCCGTCGGGTACCCGTTATGCGGGTACCCGTCTATTTTTTTCATATCCGCAGGTATCCACGGGTACCCGCGGGTATTTACAAAAATATTTTAAAAAATAAATATTTAACCACAATTAGTGTTTGGATCAACAAGTCCCCTTTCTCCGATTGATTATTGCAAAACAAACAAATAAAAAATCACTACCAATTTATATTATAGTTTATTTTTGAATAAAATATTAAAGAAATTACTAACTTCGTCAATGTCCACCTCTTGCAACATTGTATAAAGTTTCATGTTGTCCATAACCCGTCTTATAGACACATCAATGTCTTCACAGTATATGGAAGTAATTTACTCATTTGTGGGGTAAGAATCTGACCACCATTAAGAATCTGACCACCATTATTGAATGAAGACTCATAATGTTTTTTACTAATATATATATATATATATATATATATATATATATATATATATATATATATATATATATGTGTTTTTTTCTGAATTAAAGTTTAGCGGGTACGGGTATCCACAGGTACGGATACTATGATACCCGTACCCGCCCCGTTAACATGCGGGTATCAAAAATACACATACCCACGCATAGCGGGTATCCATTTTTAATATCTATTTCCTACCCGTTGCGGGTTTTATCCGCGGGTACGGATTTTTTTGACATCCCTAGTATGAATATGATGAAAATGTTGAATTATCAATTTATCATCTAATTCTCCAAAGTCTTTACTTAATTTTGTGAACTTCTTAAAGTTTCTCAATTTTTAAACATTGAAAGTTTTATCATAAAAAAAAAAAAATAAAATAAAAAGATATAAAAAAAAAAGCGGGTCGGCCCGCGGACCCGCGGACCAAATGTATGCGGGACAAACCAATGTTTTCAGCCCGCATAAAGTATGCGGAACGGGGCGGGCCGGCCTACGTTGTGCGGGCCGGCCTGGCCCAGCCCCGCATTGTCACCCCTACAAAATTTCAAAAATCAAATTTACACAAAATAGTTACTTTCCAACTACTTACCTCTCTCAATTAATTTTCTTTTAATTTTTAAATTAAATTTAAACTTTGTTTAGGAGTATTTATGATTATAACAGAACACAAGTTCTTATTCTTGATTTTCTTTTTCTTCATTGCCACAGTTCCATATTCTCACACGTTATTTTTATTTTACTCCTTATTCTCCTTTATTTTCATCTTCATATTCAGTTTTCGACGTTTTTCAGTCTCATTTCATTCATCGCTTTCTTTCCTCACAATTCTCTAATTTTTTTCTTTTGTCGTTGTTCAGGGCGTTTCGTCTTCTCCTTGTTTCTACCTTCAATGTTGGTTTTTCAACAATCTGTGTGAAAGAATGTCTCATATCCTTTTATATGGTGAGTCGTATATTTTTTCTTTTGTGTGTTTTCGTGTCTTTTTAGTGGATTGTGATAGAAGTTGTAGTAGTTTTTTGTTCAATGAAAAGCGTTGTTTTGACTTAACTGAAGCGAACGCGGTAACCAAAGGGACCGAGATCGTGAAAGGGCTCAGGCAAGCGCCGATGGAAAAACTAAGCCGCCTAAAATGATGACTTTGACTCCTGAACAGCGCATGGAAAGGTTTTTTCTTCGCTCTCTGTTCTATTGGCAGTTGCATATTAAAATTTACATGATTTTAATTTTTTTCACAATCATATAAAATATTATATACTTCGATTGAGTTAGATTTAAATTTTTACGATGAAATTCAAGTCTATCAGTTAGAGAAATTTAGTTGTTCTTGAAGGATTAGAAAATATTTAAGCATATTTGACGTCACAGGCTCCAAATCTTGTTTATTTTTTAATGAATTTAAACTAACAGTTAAGTGTGTCGTATGAAGAATGTGATAAATAGTGTGTTGTCAGCACTGTTTTGAATGTCCCCAATAAACATATTTACAAATATCCATGCAGCCACAATAATTTACCGAAGTTGGTAAAATTATGTCTAAATGCTGCGATCAATGGTGGCTGCAATGTGGTTGTAGACAAAAAAAATTACTGTAATATTGTGGGAGGATGCAATTTGAAGCCTTGATCCGACATTGTGTTTACTTCGTGTGCAGGGATGCGAAAGCATTGCAGGAGAAAGCGGCGAGGAAAGCTGCCTGAGGGAATAATGCAGGTGGTGCAGAGGCAAAAATAAGGCAAGATTGTTGAATTGGGGAAGGGGAGGGACTCTGCATATTGTATTGCTTATCATCATATGGGCATTTGGTTGAGTCATCTGCGTATGCCATTTCATATAAACAATTGAGTAACTAGTGGTTAGCATGGAGGGCGTTAATTGTTGTTGGCTTTAATCCTTTGACCTTTATATAGTTTGGAATGCAATTTATCAGTAGCTTGCTGTTATGATGGTTTGCTTCTTTTTTTTTTTCTTGACTTTATTGCCTCTGAATGGATCAGATCTAAGTGTGTCTATGTTGTTGATTTATGTAATTTATTTAAGGCATTGAAAGGGTCTGTTAGATTATACATGTATAAACGATGATAAGAACGGTTAGTCTGTTAGGGAAGTGAATCTCTAAGTTGGCTATTTAGAACAATACAAATAACAGTAGGGAAGGAATAAGGTGGAGTGTTTTTGTTTGGACAGGAGAGCATGAGTCAACATTATGAAGCGAATGGCAGTGGGCTGTTGTGGTGTGAATACAATCCAAATTATTAAAATTCAACATTGCTACAAACCTTACATGTGAACACAATCACTTATTATAAACTGAGATTGCTTGATCTCAGATGCTTCTTTTTGTCACTGTCACCTTCAAGCCATGTTTCATGTGAAGGACAACTGAGACTCTTGGGGATATGGCTTGGCCTTCCACCAAATGAATGCGATAATTCCACAGTATATTGGCAGCTATCATCTTCATCTCGATGAAGCTGATTTCTTTACCCAAACAACTTCTTGGTCCTGCATTGAATGCAATGAACTTGTGAGAGGGCATGTGAATAATCCCTCCACTCTTGGAGATCCACCTCTCAGGTCTAAATTTCAAGCAATCTTCACCCCATATTTCCTCTCTCCTTCCCATGCTGTATAAAGAATACATGACGATGGTATTTGCATTAATCCAGTGACCAGTAGGAAGCATATCAGATTTTAAGGCACACGTGTGCTCTAATGGTACTGGAGGATAGAGCCTTAATGACTCACTTATTGCGGCATGGAGGTAAGTTAACTTGCTAAGCCATTCCACACCAAAATCCTTCCCATTACCTTCTCTTGCTGGTAATTTTTCTCGGATCTCTTCCAGAATATTAGATTCCACAGATGGGTGTGTTGCCACCAACCAGAAAAACCAAGTCAGACCTGCACTAATGGTATCTCTCCCAGCTGCAAGCAGATTTAGTGCTGTGTCTCTCAGAAACTTGTCGTCGATTTTTTCCTTTCCTTCTTCACTTATAAGAATATCTAGCAAGCTAAATGGTGGCTCCTCTTCTGGTGTGCTATTGCCGCTGCTTTGGCCTTGCATTTTGCACCTAGATATGCCTTCTGTATACAACATTTGATCAAGAATTTCCTGGCTTTCTTTCATCTTCTTTTCTTTTCCAAGTTGAAGCCATTTTTGCAGCTTCCATAAGCATTTTGGCACGACATGCCTGTAGAAAAAGCCCTCCAATAGTTCAGTGAAGGCTTTCTCACATGCAACTTCTGGGAGATCAATGGATAGGCTAGTAGGATCAAATCCTAAAACGGTGGAACAGATGACGTCAAAGCTTAACCTTTGAAAGGCTTCTTGTAGGTCCACTTCCGTTCCTTGTATCCATGCATGATCAAGAAAGGGAAGCAAACAACTCTCAGTCTTGTTCTTAATTGTTTTGTGAATAAACGATTGAAAACCAACCTTTTTAAAAATTGAGTGGGTAATACTTCTATTATACTTCCACATTTGGAATTCAGACCTGAAAATCCCATCTCCCAGAGCTTCAAAAATCTCTCTAAACTCATCTCCCTTGCTGTAGTTTCCGAACTTTGTGCTTGTAACGTGTTGCACATTCATAGGGTCGCTGGTGAGGAACATGTTCATGTTTGATAGCCAAGGGCCTTGAAACATGAAATTGCCTCCATTGTGTTTCAAAATCGTAGTTATATAATCAAAGACGGTGGACACATTCAGCAAGAGTCCAGGTAGCATGCCAAGCACGGGCCAGTTCGTGGGAGCGTGTCTGTTGAGCCTCCAGTAGTGGATTAAGACGAAAAGAAGAAATGCCACGAGGAGTTCTCCATAACCAAGCATTGCCATTGATATGGTAGTATTGAGAACCGAAAGTGTGTTCCGGTGGTGTTTATAGTAGGGTGGAAGCTTATAAGAACTTCGAGACCTTATATAAGAACTTCGAGATGTTATGTGCATGGGTTGCGTCATCAATGAGGTTGTCATCAAAATATAGTATAAGATTCTCTTTCAATGTTAAAACAAGTTTTAAATAAATTAAAATTACTTAAGTTATGTCAAGGCTCTGAACTCTTCTATTTTAATATGTTAAAATGATAAGTTAATTGATTAATTTTGTGATTAAGTGAAAATTAACAGACAAATTAAAATTTATATCTCTTATTTTGACATCATTTTCTTAAGTACATTATACATCATTAACGTAGACATATATCAAACCAGCATTTACAGAAGCATTGTACAAATGGTTTGAGACAGAAAAAGGTGTAGTCAGACAAACCATGCAATTTTTTTTCATAATTATACTGACATGTTTTTACATTATTTACACACCCATTATCGAATTAATGCTACTAAAGATCCAAAAAATGCATTGAAATAATGTTTCTCTAGCATCGCTAAAAAATTACTAATATTGGTAGTATAACACTAAATAGCCTAAGGTATGATCAAAATATGGCCGAAAGTAAAGAAAAGGGCCATCATTAAGGCAGAAGTAAGTTTATCTTAAATGAGAGATTAGGACAACTTATTAGGCTAATTTAATATTTCTTCTGGATTCAAAGTTATGGTAGGAGGAAGAGTAGAGGAGTGTGATTGGTTAACAGGTAAAGTAGAGAGCTCATCCAATGAATAACATGTCTAATTAATTGATGGATAATGATATTTTGATCAACTTTTTTATCCATTTTTAACCTATTACTAATCATATCTTTTAATTATCTATTTTGATTTTTTTTAGTGATGTGATGTGATAATCTAAAAGTGATTGAAGTAGTGGGTTAAAAGTGAATCAAAATATTATTATCCTTGACAATGATAGATGCAGTACACTTGAAGCAGTAGAAAGACAATGAATTAGATTCTTTCCAACCTATAATCATGTTGCCAAGGTCAAGCAATGTATGGTAACTGTCATGAAGTTCTCTGTATCAAGATAAATACTATGCAAATTCTAGGCATGTGTTAATTCAACAGCAATAACAATAGAAGAATTTATAGATGTCTTTGTCATAGTATTGATTTAAGATTTATCAAACAAAAACAGACAATCAAGAAAGGCATTGGTGAATTTAAAAGAAAAGAATGTAGCAATTGTGGTGCTTTTATAAGAAGCATGAATTGTCCAAAATAATTGAAAGCTTTTAGAACATATAGTCATATATATTTTAGTTTCTTCAACTAAAATACTCAGGTCCAATGATATTGTATTGTTGCTTTTCACTGATGATATTGACATAGTTGGCTATTAATATGAATAAAACGAGTCCAGATTTTTTAATGAGTTTTTTTAGTACGGTCCTCCACTGAACACGAAAATATACTACACGAAAATATACTACGTTAGTACTTTAAATATTTTTTTAATATATTTTTAAATTTCAAAATTAATGGTCATCAAATTGATTTGAAAGTACGATTGAGTAAGAATACAAAAAAACTCAACAAAAAATATAAATTCAAATGAAACCAAAAGTTGGGTTTCATGTGATAGTTACTATAGGATTTGTGACGGTATAAGTATCTCCACCTTTCATGGTCAATGAGAACTTCAACAGCCTAGTTTGAACTACAGGGGATGATTTTAAAATGAAAAGGAAGTAGAGACTTTTGTTAAGCTATAAACCACCTTAAGTCATAGCTTCGGGAGCTCATTAGAGCTATAAATCACCTTAAGTCATAACAATAATCTAAATGTGAATGAGAAACAATAATTAAAATGGAAACCAAAGCAAAACTTCCTTACATTAAGCCTATGAAGGGTTCTTTTCTGACTCCAGTAACTTTGTGAAATCCAATATTTTGTCCATGATTGAGTTGTACCTTGACCTCTATCAAAACTCTCTTAATTTGTAAATTAACAAACCAAAGGCTTACATTATTTTAAAATTAGTTATATACATTTCATTAGGCACAGAGTGAAAATTAATCAAACTATCTCAAGAAAAATTTGGTAATAGATCCGTACACTAGGCATAAACAGAAAAAGAAAAAAAAAAAACTCATCGATATGCATTTATGAGAAAAATGTAGCTACAATTTTCTAACACAATACAAAGAACCACACAAGTGCTTCCTGGGATAGATGATGATAAACGCAAACAATCTTCAAGCTTACGTGCATCTAACAAAACTATTTTTGACTCTTATTACTATGTTACGGGGAATATCTTTGACTTTTATAGGTCATAATGATTCGTAACGTACGAGTCTACATTAAGATCACTTGCAATACGAACTAAAACTATTTTGTTTTAACAACTATTTTGTTGGAAACTTGTGCCAAATTTGGTCTAGTTATTTATCCCTACAATCTTTGCCTTTTCTTTGTTTTTAGAAAAAAAATTCCTAATATAAGACTAAAAGGTATTGTTAGGGTTAAATCATTTAATATTTTTATTTTTTAAAGAAATCTCAAATCAGTTTCTTTTTTTTTTTCTTCATTTGGTTTTATTTTTGGAGATTTATTGCAATCAGGTTCTTTCCATTAGTAATGCACTAACAGCAGTTAACTTCAATGTCACATGTCAGCTTGTGTTTTTAATTTTTTTAATTTTTAATTTCTTTTATAACTTTTTTTAAAATAAAAAAAATTTCACGTATTAAGTTGACACTGTGTCACATGGCAGTGATCATACCGTTGAATGTGAAAATATCAATTTAGTTTTTTTTTTAAAATGGAACATTTCATCCATGTCCAAATTAAAACAAAATTTAACTTTTATATAAATGTTATACTAATATTTTTAACATGATTAAAGTTTATTTAAATTTATATTTTACATTGAAATTTATTTAAATTTTGTTTCAAATATTTATATATCAATAATTTTTAGATAAATATTAAAGTTGGTTTAAAAATAACAATTTTATAAATTGAAATATAAAATTTTAAAACAGATTTATAATAATTTAAAATTTTATAAATTGTTAAATAAATTTATTTTAAAACAGTTTTATAACAATTTTAACAATTTAAAATGCTATAAGTTGTTAAATAATTTTTTACTAAATATATTTACTTAAAATTTTTATCAAACTGTTTTAAATTTTACATTTGAACTTATAAATTTGTTATTTTTAAACCTACTCTAACATTTGTCTAGGAATTATAGATATATAAATATTTAAAACAAAATTTAAATAAAGTTCAATTCAAAATATAAATTTAAATAAACTTTATTTTGTTAAAAATATCAATTATAAAAATAATATTATAATACAACACCTATATAAAGATTAAATTTTGTCATAATTTGGAAGGTATTAAATGACTCTAATTTAAAAAGAAATTGAGACAAAATAACAAATACAATTAACTAAATTGAGATTTTTCACATTAACCGTAACATGTGACACTGTCATTGTCATGTCCCACTACCTCTATACGTGGCAATTTTTTTAAATTAAAAAAAATTAAAAAATAGAAAATAGAAAATTACAAATTGACACATGATACATAATTAAAGTTGTTAGTATATTATTGACATAAATGACCTAATTACAACAAATTTTCAGAGACAAAATTGAGATAAATTAAATGGAAGAAAATTATTTGAGATTTCTCTATAAAAATAAATATCAATATGAAATAATTTAACCTATGCTAAACTATAATAGTATAACTTGAAAAAATTATGAACATTTAATGCATTTCTAGGTATATATACTCATTAGACATAGAAGACGAAGCTATCCGAGTTAAAAGAGTCTTTACAATCACTAGAGAATTTGCCTTTTCAGTATAAATAAATTCACCTCACCTATCTCCGTTAATGTGTCAACACACTAAACCCACCGGAACCCCAATTAATTATGAAATCCCAACCCCGGTCATATCAAGTGCTGGACCAATAATTACGAAACCTATTGTACCAAAAGAGTACACCTACTCTACATCCACTACTTAATCTACTCCCTTAACAGCACACTTAACTCTCACGCATGTCCAACTGCACTAAATCCACACACTCACCATCAATGCAATCTTGTGGACAAAGTTGCTAATCAAATCAACACGCATTCAAGTGAATGAAAAGTTTTATATACACTGGAAGTGTTGTAGTTTTTTTTTTTGTATTCTCTTAGGACTCAATTGGACATTGGTTTTTATACGACTTCATTCTTACCAAAAATATGTGTAACACTTTCATTTACTCTCTTAGAAACTAAAAAACATTTTCGTTATTTCTATGCTGTACCTTTTTTTTTTATTAAGGTTAATAGTAACACTTAACTTACTTTATTTTTAATTCGTCAACCATATACGTTCATTGTACTAATAACTTATTTATACGAGTTTCTCAGGTGAAAAATAAGAAAAAAATGATGGATTATTTTTCTATCCGATATGACTCATAAATTATTTTTAACAATTTTCTCTCGAGAGTGAGATCCTTTTTTATATGGTATATTCCATGTGTATGTTGGTGATTTGCTTATACCTTTATGATTATATGATATTGTTATTATTATAATGGTCTAAGTGGTTATATTTATACCCTTATTGTGGTGGTTATCCTATTGTTATAACAATCTAAGTCTGTCACCCAAATCATCAATTCTAATATTACCGACAAATTATTTTCCTGTTCAATATAAATTTTTTACTTATACTTACATTATTTTCAATAAAATTAAAGTAAAAATAAATATTTTTAGTCAAACGTTTTCAACCAAAACCACTTCCGCAAATCTGATACTCTGGGAGAAAACTCTGTTCCTGAAATTATACCACGTCGATCATGTTTCGTTGGAAATGATGGACAAAGAAACACGTCATTAAGGATGTGCCTGGTGTTCTGGATAGGACAATTGTTGATGAAATGGGTTTGCATAGCTTTCATTAAGTGTACATCATTGTTACTAAATATTTTTAATTAAATTGTAGAGTCTAGCTCACTCACTTCTGACATTGATGGTTCCCCAACTTGTGCTTACAAGAACTAATCCGTATCAAAATATTTCTCTCAAACTACATGTGCAGAATTAGTGTAAGACAAATTTTTGGTAGCTCTGAAATTTAATACAATTAAACTGATATTTTTAACAAATTAAATGCTTTTTGTTTCTATCAGTTAATAAATTTGTTAATTTTATCTTAATTGTGAAAACTAATTCAATAATCTTTCAAATTTAAAAATTCTCATATTATTATATGAGATTTTTCTTGTAAATTTGTTAAAAAGTTTAAAAGAAAATATTTTTTTCTGCTATTTTTTTAAAAATTTTAATTGGCAGGTAATTCCTTCGTGGATAATCATTTTCTACTTTATAAAATTTGCAAATATTTCTTATAAAGTTTTCTGCGAAAAATGTTTTATACAAAATATTTTGTAAAAAAATTGGTAGTAATTTCTTGCAAATTTCTTTTCACAACAAAATTTGTAAGTATTTTTTACGAAAATTTTTTTAAAATAAAATTGGTAGGAAATATGAGTTTTTAGTAGTATTCTAAGGTTCTTAAACTATCTAATTATTTTGACTATCTAGTGAAAAAATTGTATTTTTTTTTCTATCAATGTAGATAGTCTCAATATAACGTCTAGTCTCTTAACTTTTAGAGATTCTAATATGGTTTAAGTGGCGTCTCAACTTATTATTGAGAAGTTTTATATGTGTGTCTTCTCTTATTTTTTTACAAAAATTAATTATAGTTATATTGTGTAAAGAGGTATCTGTTACTAATTGTTATTAACGAATATTTGTTGTTCAACTACAATAATATACAAATTGTGATAGACAAGGAAGAGTTCACAAAGAGATAAACTTAATATTTGTTTTGTTAGAAACATAAACAATTCTTATAATAAATGACGATAATATAGGATGAAAAAATTGTAAATAAAGAGTCTCGATTGAGGTATGAAAAATTGTTCTTTGAGGGAAAATGTCTACATTGTAGAGGCAAATAGAACAATATGGATTCCACTTCTAAGATACCACAACTCATCATATTAATTGAGTGTAGGAAGAATATTTTAAATGTATGAATATCATTGTTTTAAAAGATAATATGAATTTTAAAATACTTTTGTATAAGATGTTGTATTTGTTGTGTGATTTTCTCATGTGATAGTGTTGGAAATATTTTAATATAATTTAAAAAATAAATAATTAAAATAAACATCCTACTGTTACTCATGTTTTAATGGACTTTTAATTTTATGTATTAATGTTATTTATGATTAATGACTATACTTTTTATTACAATTTACTCTTTTGTATCGTTTTTCTACCTATAAATACTACCTAGATGCATGGGGAGAGAGAAACAATAAACATTAGAGTTCTCTCAAAAGTTTTCTTCTTTACTTCTTTATATTATCTCCTAAAACAATGGTGTTTAGAGATCTTTCAATACACTCGATCGATCTGACAGTTGTTTTGCCATGTGCAGTAGGGACGTGTTCTCTTTAAGGATAGCACTATGAATGCCTCAACCTAGACTATTTATACTCCTTCCCTTATTTATTTTTTATCTTTTTTTGTTATTATAATTGTTGGGTCTGATTAATATTCGCTGATTTATATATATGTCTCAGTGTTATTATTGTTCTAATAATTATTATTATATTATTTCATATTTTTATTATTAATAATACTATTTGATTAATTATTTTCTAACATTCTTATCGAGAAAAGTTGTTATTAATTCTTGCTCATCGAATAATTTTTTTGTGATGTCTAAAGCTATTTTTTCCTACTATATAAATTTATGCTTTAATATGTTTTTTCTCTTACAGCTGATAATATGTTCTAGATCATGAATATATTTTAAGTGTTTTGTATGAAAAAATATTATAAAATAATTTGTCATGCTAAAACTATTATTGAGTTATGAAACTATGCATTTGTAAGGAAAACAAGTTTATGTTGATATTTATATGAACAAAAAATTTTGATTAATAATAAATATTTTTTTATCAGATTTATGATTTTAAAAATAGTTTATGACATAAAATTAAGGTTAAAATACCTTTTTGGTCCCAATTTTCGTCAAGTTTTGTCAAATAGGTCCCAATTTTGTTTTTGTGTCAAATAGGTCCCAATTTTTGTCAATTTGATTCAATTAGGTCCTAATTGGGTAATACTGTTTAAATTGGTAACACTGCACTGTACAATTTGCATTTATGTGCTACGTGGAGCATTAGTAGACCTATGTGGCCCTTTTTTAAGTTTAATCACATGTTTAATTAGGATTTTATTTTTAAATTAAATGAACAGAAAATCAAAATAAAAAGTCTTAGGGTTTGTTCTTTATAAAAATCGAACAAGTCATCTTTTTTTTTCGTGTTTGGAATGTTAAGCTTGAATGTAGTAACTATGTCTTAGACCCAATCTTCTTCTTCATACTGTAATAGTTGTGTGCAGCGTAGTGCTACCTCATTTGAAGGTGGGTCGTGCAGGGTTTTGGGGTCAAGACCCATTTGTGATTGTGGAGAAGTTGCAGTTCTCAGGACAATAAGAACTCTGAAAATTGTGGGTAGAAAGTTTTGGGGTTGTGCTAACTACAAGGTAAGATTGATTTAATTCCTATTTTTGTGGATATATGTGATTTAATGAATCTTGTAATTGTTGTTCGTTTTGATGTTTTTCTATTGAATAACAATGTGAGAGGAAGTTTTTGTGTGGTGTAATTTTTTCAAATGGTGGTATGAAGACGTTGATTAAGAAAAAGATGTTATTATCCTCAGTCAAAACATGAAGATACTACATGTGGAGAATGTAGTCAGGGTTCTTAAAAAATGGTTCATTGTATTAGCAGGAGTGGTTTATGTTGTTGTGTTCATAAACGTAGTGATGTTTTCCATGATGTTGGAAAATTGACAAAAAAAGGTTGTAACTATGAATCTATTGGTGTACGAACCTTAACTTAGTTAATGAATGAATTCAGTTATTTATGTTCAATTAGGTCCTTACTTTGATCATTTATGTTCAATTAGGTCCCAAAATTTTGAATTTATGTTGAATCCAATGGTCGTATTTTGGATAAATGTGTTCTTTTTGATAAGGTTCCCAGAACAGCTAAAAGGGTGTGAATAATAACCAGCACATCAGATTAATTAAAACCACATGTTGTGAATAATAAAATTGTAATTGAAAAGTAACTTAGTTAACATTGCAATCGAGTTCACCATAATCCTGATTGATCTAACTTAGAAAATGAAACAGTTTGTGATCCAAATGATCCAAAATGGATAATCCTAATTGATCCACATTACATAATAACAACCACGACATTACAAAATTAAAGACTATGAGATACATCTACATTAAAAGCTATCTCAAATTGGTTGTTGAAACTGTTGAGTGGGTGGTTCTTGAGATGGCTGAGTTGGTTGTGGAGGAGCATTAGTTGGTTGTGAGGACTGCACTTGTGCAGGAACTTGTGGCCAATGTTTTCTATTGTGGCCTAGTTGACAGCACACTCTGAATCTTTTTCTATGCCCACCTTTTCTTAATTGACTGTCATCTTTCCTCAACTCCCATTGTTCCAACCTTCTTTTTTTCTTTGGTTTACCAGGCATAATCCTTTTACGTGGAGGTATCACATCTGGGAAAGCAATCATGGGCCATAAGTGTTGTCCATTCACAGAAAAGATAATGGAGTTGTATATCTCTTCATAACTTGATTTTCTGAAGCAAAGAGGGATATAATCTTTTGCATTCAGGTTCAAGAACCTCATGGCAGCAATGCATGGCAGTAATGGATGCCAATTATCAACCACTTTCTGCAGCTGCAATTTTGGGTGCCCAGGTTGACAACATACTTCTCTCCTATCACTGAAAGCAGTGGCGGATCTTAACTAAAAATTTTGGAGGGGCCAAAATAATATAATATTTTTATCATTAAATTAGATTATTAGTATAGTGTTTCAAAAAATAATTCTCATTAGATTAGATTATTAGTATAATGTTTTAAAATATAGGAAGAAGTGGAATGTATCTGTTTTTATCTTCACAAATAGCTTCCCTTTAATCATTTAAAAATAAATAAATCTATTATTTTATTTTCCATCTATATAAATATTTTTTTCAAAATAATATTAGAATACAAATTTTATCTTATATATTCATAAAAAATGAATTTGCAAAAGGCTTGTAAGATAAAAAAAATCATGTTAATAACTCTTAAACTAATATTTTATTATCAGGTAAGACGATAGAGAGTTACCTTTTTTTCAAGAAAGAAAGAAAACAAATGAGAAATCAGAAAAAAAAAGAGTTTGTGTCTAATTATTTTTTCTTCAAAAACAAAAAAGAAAACATGTGAGAATGAGAGATGAATACAATTTGTGAAAAATTAAAAAGACAATGAGAAAAAAATAAAAAATATCTTAATAAATATTTGGTTTAATGATTTTTTTTCTTTATTTGTCCAGAAATGTCTAGTTGGTTGCCTAATATTTTTTTAGTCTCAATTTGTTGAAAATTGGAATGGTTAATAAGAATGTTTTATTTTGTTGGTGCAATTAACATAATCCAAGTGTATGAAAAATCTTTTGATTCGCTTCAACAAATTTAATGAAAATAACCAAATTGCATCAATTTTTTCAAAAATCAGAACCAAATTGAGATTAAAAAAAGCTAGATGACCAACTTTTAAGATTAAATGTTGTGTTTTATAACAAAAATAAAAAGTCACACAATTTAATTTCCATTAATTTCTAAAATATACTACTTATAATTTTTTAAAAATTTAAAAATTTAAAAGATATATAGAATTTAAAATAATTTCAAAAATATAAATATAATTTTTAAAAAATTAAAAAACATACATATAATTTTAAAAAAATTCAAAAATATTGGGGGGGCCATGGCCCCTCCCTGCCCTATCAATGATCCGCCCATGACTGAAAGGAGTGCTACTTCAAATATTTTTTCCCCTGCACAACTATATAATCATTCATATACATACATAAGCACATTATCTATTTAAATGAATAATAACTTAAAAAAAGGCATCATAAATAACTCATACCTTAGGATCTAGTATCTAGTTTTTTGGATTCTTCTTGAAGCTTGCTTTTTATTTTAGAGCAGATCAAACCCTCTTGAGTTTTGACCTTCTCTCTTTTGGATTGCCACGAATTTATCATGTATATTCTTATATCCTCTAACATTGATAGATCAGGCTTGCTCCTAGCATTAACAAGGACACTATTAAATGCCTCGGTCATGTTGTTTACAATTGTGTCAAACACCACATTCCTGGTCAATCTTGATCTTGACCAAAATCTGTGTAATAAGAGAGATAAATGTCAAAATCGCACATACATATTAGTCAAGAATAAATGTGACATTAATACAAACCTTATGGAATAACAATTAGGTACTTGAAAGCATCCCATGCCATTAAACTTTCCCATGCCATAAGGTGTGTCACAGTGGCAGCCTTTCGCATTAAGTTCTTCAACTTTTGACTGGGAAACATTTTTCTAAAATTGGAGTATAGATGCCTCATACAAAATCGTTGCTCTACCCTAGGTAATAATTCCTGGATCGCAGGCAACAAACCTTGTTTATAAGGGAAAATGAATGCCAAATCAATGTCAACCACTATTATAAATTGATAAACACTGAATACTAAGAAAAATATTAATTAATACCTTTTGTTGATCGAACATAAATGTACATGCCCCATAAACTTTAGGTCCACGAAGATCATCCACTAGGATTTCCAAAATCCACTTCTAAGTCTCTTTGTTCTCTACTTCCACAATGGCATATGCTAGAGGGAGCATTTGGTCGTTAGCATCCTGAGTAGGGATGGCAATGGGGCGAGGCGGGAACGGATTTCGCTATCCCCTATCCATCCCCGTAGAAAAAATTCATCCTCATCCCCATACCCAAATCCAACGGGTATCAAACTTTTGTCCCATCTCCACCCCCACTGGGTAACAAGTATAATCTCGTACCCATACCCGTACCTATTTTCTTACTACTTCAATATTAATTTTAATTGATTTTTATAAAATAATAAAAAATTACGGTAAAGAAAACATAATATTATCAAATATTCAATATTAGGAGGATGGTTATTTCTTCAATACCAAATACTTTGAAATAAATTATAATTGTTTACATTTTAGATTAGAATACCAAATAAAATTTCATGAGAACCAAAACATTTATTAAATTTGCAAACATTAATGAAACTTAGTTGATAAAATTTAAAAATATAAAAGGAAAATAAATATTCAAATTAAAATATATTTTAAATGTTTGTTTACTTCAATTTTTTAAATTCTAATGAATCTCTTTTTAGTAATAAAAGTTATAATACATCACTCGATCAAAATGACGCAAAGAACAAATAATAAACATAATAATTACATTTTAACATAGATTTTGTATCTTTTGAACTCCAATATATGTTGGATGGTGATAAAAAAATATTCATGACAATTACATTAAATTATTGTAGTAAATAAAAGTTATTTATACAATTATAGTGAAAAAATTACAGTATGATTGATAATGAGTTAGAAAATAAAAAATAATTAGATAAAATATATCGAAATAGTATTTTGCATGATGAAAATAAACAACAAATAAAAATATTAAAAAATTAACAAATGTTTAGAAACAATTTGATTGACTAATGAAAGAAATCACACAAAGAAAAGTGAATGTATAATTAAGGGTATGATAAGATTAAAAATACTTTAGAGATCTAAGAAAATTTTTCAAATATCAACATATATACTCAATGGTTGAGAAATAACAAAAATTATTTTAGCGAAACAAAAGAGTTATTCAAATGAAACAAAAATTAATAATAATAAGTAAAGAATTTTTTTATATTACCTAGTAAATGAAAGGTTTGTGCTATTAAATGGTTAAATTGAAAGTATTAAACATTCTCGTGTGAAAATGAAAATATACAATAAATAAAAATATTAAAAAATAATAGAAATATTCAAATTGAGACATAAATGTTTTTTAATTGACATACATCATTTTAACATAATTACATAAAGGTTATGATAAGATGAAAAATATAGTGGAGATGCAAATGAGTTTCATGACAAAACCAAATAATTAGAAGAAATAAGAAATAGAAAGTATATATATATATATGGGATTACTTAATTAATTGAGAATATTTTAATAATTTAAATAGGGACGAGTATTATGGAGGGGATATGTACATCCTCATACCCATCCCTATACCCAATTGAAAAAGTTGAGGATTCCCCATACCCATACCCAGTCAATGTGGGGATTCCCCATCAAAATAGGGACGGGCTCGAATAATACCCACAAGGACGAGTTTATTTGCCATCTCTAATCCCGAGCAATAGTAGTAAGCAACTTTCCTCCATATTTCCCTTTTAGGAAGCAACAATCTAACCCAATAAAGAGGTGACAAACCACAAAAACATCTTTGCATTCCTTGAACATGTGTAAAACCTATTAAATACTGATTCCCCTTGCATGTCATCCATTTTCACTTTGACTGTGCTACCAATACCACATCTCAGAATTTCGTATGCATAGTCATGTATTCTTCTAAACTGTTCTTTAAATGGCCTTTCCACTTGGTCTGAAGCTAATGAATTTGCCCTACGAGCCATAGTGACTGAGATACTTGTATTCCACTTCCTCATAACCTTCTCCTGCACATCCTTAATCTTGAATTTAGGATTTTCCCTTAAGGATTTTTCTACGTTCTTACTAAGCCATTTTGCGTTCATAATCTTCAATTTGAACTTCGTACAATGACTATGCCTATCAACCACTTTCCTTAATTGCCATGTCTTGCATAAAGGGAAATATGCAGCATATGCGGACCATTCACATTTTCCTTGTGCCCCTACATATCTTACTCTTGTCCTTTGTTTATCATTTTTAACCCATTTAATATTTCTTCTTGAATGAACTGCATAAGTAATTATAGCATGTTGCAAGTGTTCCTTATCTATGAAAGTTGTGCCTACATCCCACTTGTAATCAGCCATGGAATTTGGCATGACAAATGTCCCAAATGGACCACAATTGCCTGCCCCCTTCATCCCCTGATATCTCATTACCACGTTCTTCAATGCTAAGCAGCTCATCTGACTACCATTCCTCTCCTATTGTCTCCCTATCAGTACCTTCATAATTATGAACTTCCTCTTCCTCGCTTTCTTCCTCTTCCCCACTTTGTTCCTCTTCCTTAAAATCTTCCTCATTTTGCACTTTACATTGGACCTCAACACTCCCTTCAAACAAATTCTCATCACCATTGTCAAAACTAATTTGGACATCAACAAGTCCCTCAAGATCAACTGTTGCTGACCTGTCACATCCCCTAACAGTATTCAGATCAGGAAAATTATCAGATTGGTGTACTTCATCCCCCACCTTATGTTGAACTTCACCTTGAACCCCTTCCTCGCCCCTAACATCAAATTGGTTAACTTTAGACAAAGGATTCCTCACGTGAGATTGCACCTCACAACTTCACCCTCACAATCACCTATAACAACCTCAACCTTAGATTGACATCTATGATCCCTCACTTCACAATTCACCTCACCTACATGACCATCTACCTCCTCATGAACTTTATCCACCTCATCCTGAACCTTCTCGCCCTTATCATTGATATGATTGCTCTCTCTACTCTCTAAGTCATCCCCACACTTGTAACCCAGTGTACCTTCCAAATCATTTTCCACAACTTCTGCTTCAGAGATACCATGCACAACAAACATGTGAACTTGACCATAGTGCTTGACAATGTGCATCATGTTTATTGCACCTTTGTCATCCTCCAACATATGCATGGCATTGTCAATTGCATACCATAACTCCTTAACATTGACATAGCCCATTTCCCTTATTTCACCTGTGACCTCAAAATAACTCTAGCTATCTGGGTCATAGGCCCAAACAGTGGTTTCCCCACCTATGTAATTGACTACACCATGCTGTTGAAAATGTCCACCATGGTAGACTACAACTTTGAAACTTTCATCACACATCTCAAACAACTATTTAAAAACGTGACCCAACTATCTGGCAGATATGAAAAAAAGTTAAATTAAACCAAGGTCCACTCACACATTCAATATAGCATAAAAAACACACAGGGGTCACAACTTTGAAAGAAACAAAATCGACAACAGAAAAAGCACGCACATAACCCCAATCCACTAACAATGACTATCACTAAATTAGGGAAACAGAGTGGGATATACCAGAACAAAGGAGAATGGCATACAATATCACACAATATCATCGCACCACAACCAATAACCAAAAAATGACACCAAAAATGCACAATCACATAATCACAAACTCAATCGCAAATAAGACAAAGGCAATCGTAAATAACACAAACGCATTTGCAAATCAGAAAGTAAACCTTACCTCTCTTTGATGACTTGCTGTTGATCCTAATCGCAATAGCAAAACCCCAATCGCAATCGCAAACCCCCAATCACAAATCAGAAGGTAAACCCCCAATTCTGATACCCAAGCGCGATTTCGTCCAACAAACCTAAACCCCTAATTTTCTTATTGAACTGAAAGCTAAAGTTGTGTTTTTATTTTAAAATGCCTTAAGCTGTGTTTTTATTTTTATTAATTTCTTTTCATTTATTTAAAAAAAATCAAATTAAACTTAAAAAAGGGCCACACAGGTTTATTAATGCTCCAATAGCACAAAAATGCCAATTGTACAATGCAATGTTACCAATTTAAATGGTGTTACCCAATTAGGACCTAATTGAATCAAATTCACAAAAAATGGGATCTATTTGAGCACAAAAATAAAATTTGGGACCTATTTGACAAAAGTTGACGAAAATTAGAACTAAAAAGTTAAATGATGATTATTTCTTGACATATTATTTGGTTGGTAAATGATATATTTGTGATGATTTGTTTGAGTTAAGTACATTTATCTTGTAATAAAATATTTAGTAGTTTTTCTTTGATTATTACAAATTTTAAATTGTGATATATGATGTTCTATTATTATAATTGTTGAGAAGTTGAGATGTTTGGTTAGAGACCCTTAAAATTATAAAATTTTGAGGTACAAAATTAATTAAAAAGAGAAGTGACGAATATATGTCCTTAGAAATGAGAATACATCTTCATAAAATGTCTATATAAATGAGTGTTTTTATGTGAAACTCATGGTATTATTCCTTAAGTAAGATCTTCATATAATGTTGATCTAATAGTGCAGTGAAAGAAAAAAAAATGCTTTGATATGATAAATGTTATCCTACAAGTTATAGCTTGCCTAAAATTATATAGGATGAAACTTTATATTTTGTTTGTCATATCCTCAAATATATTTCCTTAGAAAAAGTTGTGATAACACTTCTTATGAGTTACGAGGGAAAAATGAACCACTTTTAGTGTGGGGGTGTCTTGCAATGGTTAATATACCTCTTAATAAAATAAATAAAATTTCTTGGTTATATATTCTAAAGTGAGTGAAAATATACCTCTAGTACTATTTTGTCATTTAGTGTAATATTATTTGTGTTTCTTACGGTTATGACAATATATCTAATTTCTTGAGATGATTGAAGGATATATTAATGTAAATTGGATATTGATTTTGGTGACAAAATCAACTACTAGTTATGATTATGTTTTAACCTTGGATGAAGGTGCACTATCATGTAAATATGTTAAAAAGTTGTTGTTCTGTCATGATCTAGTATGCAAACATAAATTATTTCTTTTTTTTTTTCAATGCATTTTGACAATCAATCAAATTGTTATATTTAAATTTTCTAGTAAAAATGTCAATGAAATTGGCATATGGGAATGAGGGACAAATTTATTAGAAACTTAATTACTCATGGTATTATCTCTCTTGACTTTGTCAGGTCAGAAAGAGATATTGCAGATCTGCTTATGAAAAGGTTGATGCATCGACAAAAATTTGAGTCGTTGAGTGGAATGAGATTAAAGCCCATAAATTAGTTGCAAGGACAATTAAGTCTCTGCATTTTATCGGGTGGAAGTTTATAAGGACTAGGTGTAAGACTAAAACTCAAGAGGTTCCTTACGTTGAACTACAATATTTTGTTTTAAAAGATAATATATTTTATTTTATTTTATTTTTCTAAATTATGTGCGGGATTGCTAGAAATATTTTAATATAATTTAAAAAATAAATAATTAAAATAAACATCCTATTGTTACTCATGTTTTCATGGACTTTTAATTTTATTCGTTAAAGTTATTTATGGTTAATGACTATATTTTTTATTACAATTTACTCTTGTGTCTTCATTTTCTACCTATAAATAGTACCTAGGGACATAGGGAAAGAAACAAACACTCTCAAAATTGTTCTTATTTTCTTCTCTATATTGTCTCTTAAAAAAATGGTGTTTATAAGGTTCGGAGATCCTTCACTGCACTCGATCGATCTAACGAGTTGTTGTATCTTAGGAGAGAAACGCATATGATTTTGTTTTGCTTGTGCAGTAGGGCATTTTCTCTCTCAGGATAGCGCTAAGCGTACCTCAATCCAAACTATTTCTACTCATTCTCTCATTTATTTTTTATCTTTTTTTGTTATTATAATTGTTGGGTTTGATTAACATTTGTTGATATATATATGTCTCAGTGTTATTATTGCTCTAATAATTATTATTATATTATTTCATATTATTACTATTAATAATATTATTTGATTAATTATTCTCTAACATTAGATTATTTTTATAGGTTAAAGAGATTAAAAAGTAATAAATTTAATTAAAATAAAATAAATATAATAAAGTTAAAAAAGTTCACAAATAAATAAATTTTATCCATAAAATTTGCAGTTCATACAAGTATCAGTATCAATTGATATTTTTTTTAAAATTATAGTAAATATTTTTGTCATGTTTATATTGTGGACATAGAGTTCATTACTTGATTCTTTTATTTTTACCTTCTAGTTTTTTCATTTGGAGGTTCTTTCCCTTAATCATTCGTGTAGTAGACACTTTCTTAATTTGTTTTTAAATTAATAATGTTAATTATTCCATGAAATATTAATATACGAATACTATAAAAAATATGAGAACCAAATTAACATATTTGCTAAATATAAAGATAATAAAAAAAAGTTTAATTATGTCTTTGGTCTCTATTTTTGTAACAAAATATCGATTTGGTCATTCTATTTTTTTTTTATCTCAATTTGATTCCTCTATTCTTTCTTATCTCAATTTATTTCCTGTTTTGAGAAATTCGATGCAATGAAGTATTTTCCGTTAGTGGTACAGTAGCAACATTAAAGGGGTACCACGTGTCAATTCTTGAAATGTTTGAATTATTTTTTTGTTATTTTTTCTTGAATTTTTTAAAAATTTTAAAATTTGTCGCGTGCCACGTGACAGTGTGATGTAGCAGTGACATGTGCCATGTGTCATTTCCTCATACTCAATTTGGTCCATGTATTTTAATTTTTGTCTCAGTTTAGTTTCAATTTTTGTAAAAATAAAGCAATTTTGTCCCTCTTCAAATTGAAACCAAATTTAATTTGTATATAAATGTACACAAATGTTTCTATCCAAAATTGATATTTCAAATAAATATTTTTAAAAAAATTAAGTTTATTTAAATTTATATTTTACATTGAACTTTATTTAAAATTGTTTTAAAGTTGTTAATAGAAAATAACGCTAATAGAAAAAAAATCATAAATTATATTGATATTTTATTACATCATACTTTAATATTTTTTTTATTTGAATTTACATTTTAAGTAATTGTATATTTTTAAAATGTATAAAGTTCAATAATTTCTATCCAATTATTTGAGTTGGTGTAAAAATAACAATTATGAAAATTTTAAAAATAATTTTAACTAGTTGATGTAACAATTGAAAACAAATAAATTTAAAATTTGAAAATAATTTTAAGTAAAGTTGAATAGAAAATACAAATTTAAATAAACTTAGTTATGTTAAAAATATATAATAAAAATATCAATTTGAATAAAAATATCAAATTTAATAAAAATATTTGTATAACATTTATATAAAAATGAATTTTTGTTTGAATTTGGAGAGAGACGAAATTGCACAATTTTTAAAAAAATTGGGACTAAATTGAGACAAAAATTAAAATACAAGGACAAATTGAAAATTAGGAAATGACATCTAGCATAATAGTGACACGTGGCATTGTCACTGCCACATCACACTTTTACTACCACGTGGCACGACATCAACGTGATACTTGACAAATATTTATTTTTTAAAAAATGCAAAAAAAAAAATTAAAAAATCCAAAAACTGACACGTGACACCCTTTTGACGTTGTCATTGTACCACTAAAGAAAATGACTTGATTACATCAAATTTCTCAAAACAAGGACCAAATTAAGATAAAAAAAATAGAAGGACCAAATCGATATTTTATTAAAAAATGAGAATCAAAGATATAATTAAACTAAAAAAAACTTTTGGAAATCTCAATTTCCTATATCCACGGTGACACCTCAAGATATCTAGATGGCGTATACATGTTGAAAATTAACACCATGCATCCTTAATTAATAGTTCACTCCTCATCAAAGAAAGGAGTTAAACACTAAGGTAAGTAACTTAATTAATGCTAAGGTAAGTAACTTAATAATTTTAACCGGTTTTTTAAATCAAAACAATTGTTTTATATTTTTACCTTTTAAGTAAATATTTAAATAGATTTAACCATTCTTTTAATTAATCAGTTTTAAACTAAAATAAGTATATTTAATAAAAAAATCTATATATACAAAATAAATAAATATTTATAATAAAATTTAAAAAAGTATTTATATTTATTTTTAAAATTAAAAAAAGTTAACACACATGCACATAGTCCATGTGTTTTGATTAGTATATATAATGTAACAAGTATAATATAATAATTATAGGTATTAAAGATGACAAAATAAGTTATGATATGTGGGTTGATTCGTCAACTTGTTAAAATTTGTATGGGCTAAGACGAAGTTTTCAACATGCTTTGATCCATCCCGCACATAGTTTACCAAACTGGTAGACTGACCTATTGATCATTGTTTTAAACTAAAAGTTAAAATAACAAATTATTTTTTCTATATTATATTATTTTATGAATATAAATATATAATAGTATTATAACTTAAATCATTAATATTTAAAAATTAAATTTCAATTATTAATTATAATTGAGTGATTTAATGTGTAAATGTTACAATTATTTTAATTAAGAAAGGCCAAAGTTGTTACAGACAAACATGACTTTAGTTAAATTAAATACACTGAAGTCGTCAAAAAAATGCACGATTTCAATGTTTCTCTATTTTCAAAGGACTTGTCTCATGTATCTACAAATTTAGGTTAAGCACATGTCTACTAAAGTAGTTTAAGTCTTTCACGACTTTGATTACCTATAATTAAAATTGAAATCGATGTTGATCTTTATGATTTTAATTGTACAGGTAAAAAATTGTCGTATATGATAATGATTTCTTCACAATAAAATTGTGCCTACTTGTACGACTTACCTCTGTCCATAATTAAAAAAAAAAAAAAGAAATCCATATCATAATTTCAAAACCGAATTGACCCATATCGGTATGAACCATTCCACATAACTCACAACCTGCTTTGTCAATTTGTCTCGTCACATTCATTCCTTCAAATAATTTCAACTTCAATTTAATTTTCATCTCACACTCCTAGCATTAATTTTAATTTCTAAATTTTAGCATGAATAATTTTTCCAACAATTTACTATTTTAATAAATAAATTTATTTACATAAAATTAAGTTAAAGTAATTTGAAATTTTATATTAAAATGTTTTTCACTTCAATTTTGATAAGAGTAGGAGTGAAATAAAAAATGAAATAAATATTAAAGATAACATCTAAACCAGCATTCAAATTGTGGCATCCAAACCATACAAGGAAACCACAAAATTATGGCAAAAAGTACACCAAGTCTTCCATCACTATCAACACTCCAAGAATCTATTGCATATAATATTTAAGCATATCTTTAGGATTTATCTTTTCTGCAGTTACCACTCTTCTCATATTTATTACCAGAACCACCTGCAATTTATTTACAAATATAGACCATTTTACTTTAGATGATAGAAACTGTAATTCCAAGAAGACAAAAAGTTGAATCGGCTTGTTATGAAAGGACATTTTGCGATTGGAATTCGAGTCCCGAAAAATCGAATTTTATGCAGTTTATTTCTTCTTTCTAAAAAAATACATTTTTTCTTTAGAAAAAATATAAAAATAAATATTTAAAACTATAAGAATATAGAATATTTTTTAAAAATATAGAATATTTTTAAAAAATATAGAAAAATAAAAATTTAAAAATAAAACAAAATATATATATTTTTTAATTGAAATTTATAAACTTTTTAGAATAGAAAAAAGCAGAAAAGTTTATTAAAAAAATTTATTTCGAAAATTGATTTATTCAGGTGAAGTTATATTCCTTTTATTTACTGTTGATATGAAATTGACTTAGATTTGAGTTTTAAAGTTATTAAGTTTTGTCAAATGATAAGTCTAAGGTGTGTGATGAGTGCAAATTTATGCCCTTATTTAGACTTTGATCTTAATTTCTTAATTCGTTTTTTGCTTAAAAGATTATTTTCATTAAGATTTGTTATAATTAGGCTTATGGAGCATAAGATACAAAAATATGTTAAAAATAATCTTTTAATTGTATAAAGATTCTTTGAATATTCTGACGTAAGTTAGTACAACTTCTGCTAAGCATAAGCTCATGAAAATGTTGAAATAAATTGATAGAAGAATGGGGTAAGCCAACAAAAAGTGGCCTTTGGGTAGCCCCTTCTCATATTTATTAAGATACCCACCTACAATTTATAGTAATGTAGACCATTTTACTTTATATGATGGAAATTCTACTTCATCTTTTTGTTTGTTCTTTGCATCATATTTTTTAGGAACAAAAATTAAATTTTTCTTAACGATATTTTTTGTCAAGTATATTTTCCCCATAGGCTCTCACTGACTAACTATTTCTTTTATTTTAGAATAGTAGTCTTTAATGATCTCAAATTCTTTCATTCTTATTAATTCAAACTCTCATCTTAGAGATTAAAGTTTAACATTGTGTACTTCATCACTTCCTTAAAACTCTTCTTGTATTGTGTTCCAAGCTTGCTTTGCATTTGTGACACCTATTATTCTTGGAAAGATTGTGTCATCAACTGCTTATAGAAGAACAAATAAAACCCTTGAATCATTCTACTTGTTTTCCTTCAACTCCTTCTTTTGAGTTGTAATAAGTGATGTTTTATTAGTAGTGGCCATGTGTTGAAAAAAATATTTGGGAAGTAATGTAGAATGGTGTTGTTTTTTTTTTTGAAGTAGTTGAAAAAGTTATCTATGCCCCATAAATGACCAAACGTAACTCAGGTGCCATTATGGAGTCTTGAGGCAAAGGAACTATCATGGTGGAGACAAAGAAAGGTACATAATTCACCAAGGACGTTTTATTAGTTTCCAATCTTAAAGAAAATCTTTTAAGTATTGGTCAAATGATGGAGAATGAATATTCTTTTCACTCTGAGAAAGATAGATGCAAAATTTATGATATTAGAAGGTTAGAAATTGGCCAAGTAAAAATGGAGAAGACAAATAGAAGCTTTCCTATAAGCTTCAAACCATTAATTTTGCCATGAAGGCAGATGTTGATGACTCATGGATTTGGCATAGGATATTTGGCCACTTCAACACACATGCCTTAAAGCTTCTATATTAGAAAAATATGATGACAGATCTTCTGTGCTTGAAGGAGAATAATGAATCATGCAAAGGATGTCTCCTTAACAAACAACACTGATTACCCTTCTCAACAGGAAAAACATGTAGACAAAAGACTTATTGTAGATGATCCATATTGATGTTCATGGACTTATGAGGATGCCTTCACATCACAACAACATGTATTTCATCCTCTTCATTGATGACTTCTCTAGAATGACATGAGTCTATTTCTTAAAAGCAAAGTCAAAAGTCTTTGGAGTATTCAAGAAATTCAAGGTCCTTGTTGAGAAGCAAAGTGGAAAACAATTAAAAGTACTTAGAAGTAGTCATGGCAAGGAATACACATCTCGCGAGGTTGACAAATTTTGTTGAAGATGAAGGGATAGATAGATAACTTATAATCACATATGCTCACCCCATAACAAAATGGTGTGTTAGAGAGAAAGAATCGCATAATCATGGAGATGGCGAGATCAGTGTTGAAGGAGAAAGGACTACACTAAATTCAACCTACTCAACAAATGTCCTAGTAAAGGAGTTCAGGACAAGACTCTAATCGAAGCTTGGAGCGGGAAGAAATCATCAGCTAAACAACTAAGAGTATTTTGAATTATTTGCTATATTCATATTCCAAACCAAAAGAGACACAAACTAGAAGATAAGATTGTATGAGGTATCTTCTTGGGATATAATAAACAATCAAAAGGCTATAGAGTCTACAATCTTTAGAAAAATAAGCTAACTATTAGTAGAGACATTGAAGTAGATGAAAGTGCTACTTGAAACTAGGAAGAAGAGCGAATTGAGAGGAAGACAATATACATGCCCATTAATCAACCTACTACAAGCCAAGAAGATAAGAATATACATGCTCTAGAATCTCCTACAAATCCAACATCAATTCAAGATAAAAAAGAATCATAAAAAAAATCTACTTTAAGACGATTCAAATCTCTAGCAAACATATATGAATCTTGAAACTTGGCCATACTAGAGGCTGCAAGCTTTGAAGAGGCCGCGAAAGAAGAAGAATGGGTCAAGGCTATGGAAGAAGAGATTAAAATGATTGAGAAGAACAACACTTGGGAGCCCGTAAATTGTCCTGATGGAAAAGACATCATTGGAGTAAAATAGGTATTGTAGCAACCGAAATCGCGATGGCATGATGAACAAAAAAATAAAACGAGTTTAAAAAAAGATTTGGAGTCGCCACCATGATTTATTCTGGAAAACTATGGAAAATCATAATGATAAGACAAGTCTATGAAAAACTAGAGTTTGGGCCCGAGAGCGGATTATGTGTAGGGAAGGTGTTAACACCCTATAACACCCGCCTGAGGGTGGTACTCTTAATTAAACATGCAAACTTGATGTGGTTTTCAAAATATTAATTTTCCTAAAAAATGATGAGATAATAATACTAAAAAGAAGCAAAAATATTTTTTCGTCTTTTGGGCCAGACAAGGATCGACCTTGGTCCTACGTATTCTCGTTCAAAATGAGAAATCAGTGTTACATAGTTATGTAAAAAACAAAACTTTTTATTGGAAAGTGCTGATGTTTTTAGCTTTTGAAATTTTATATTTTTAGCATTTTCCAAATTTCTTGAATATTAGTGTCATACGACGCGAGCGGCTAGACAAACTAAAAAAGAGAGAAAAGAAAACATTTTTCATTTTTTAGATTTTTTCTATTTTGGTAATTTTTTGTGATTTTGAAATTTTTTTCGTTTTTTAAAAAGAAAATAACATGTATATAAAAGATATGACAAAATAAAATAAAATAAATTAAAGGTGAAAAATAAAATAAAATAAAAGGAAAGGAAAAGAAGAAAATTAAAAACGCATGGAGGGTGCAAACATAAAACACAGTGGGGTACAATGAGTAAAAGCTGAAAATGAAGTGAAAATAAATGAAGGGTGTGAGCTATGAAAAATAGGGTACAATCAGCAAAGGCATGCAGGGTACAAACGTAAACAATGAGGATGTAATGAGTAAATTGGCACAGACAAGAAAAATGCAAACAATTCTACAATTAATATAGGAAAATGATATATTAACAATTGTTCTTTAACAACTTCTCTCACTACCTGACGTGACAGTGATTTTTTATTTTTTAATTTTTTTTTCACACTTTGACGTTGGATGCTTGAGTACGAGAGAGAAAGGGAGGTTGATGGAGTGACAGAAGTGAGAGAAGCAAGGAGAGAGAGAGGTTGAGAGCGAGAGAGAAAGGGAGGTTGATTTGGGAGAGGAGTGGGTGATGGGCAAGAGAGAGAGGAGTGGAAGTCGCGAGAGAAATGGAGAGTAGTTTGTTCTTTCTCCATCCCTAAGTTTATTCTTCCTCCTTCCCCAAAGTTTTTTCTTCCTCCATCTCCGAAGTGTCTTCTTCGTCCATCCCCTTAAGTTTCTTCTTCCTCCATTCCCTAAGTTTGTTGTTCCTCCGTTTTCGAAGTTATTTTTCGATGGGGTTCGTCATTTCCCCGTTGGTGGAGCAGAAAAAGTATTGGGTTTACCCACTGCAACAAATTCGTGGTTTAGGGTTTAGGTTTGTGGAAATGAGGCATTTTTGTTTCCCTTTTTTGGAGAATATTTGTTAAAGTGTGGATTTTTTTTGTAACAATGTTGTTCAAGAGCGGAAGCGGAAGGTCAGTTATAGAAAATAATCACTCTAAAGCGAAATCTGCAGGATTGGTGTTTCCAGTTTATGTGCAAAGCAGTGGGTTCTTAAATGTGAATCTGCATTTTTCTGCATTACCTTGGTTTGAACTTCAATCCAGGATGAGGAATGACACAACCATCTATTGAAATGGGTTCACCTTATACCAACCCACATAATCCATGAAGCAAACATGTTAAATTCTCAAAACTTAAGGGCTACTACTTTCATGAGGGTGAGGGAAAACAACCTAATGTAGAAAATTGCAGGTTTGCACTTACGATAACTCGACTTTGCACTTAAACTAAAAGTTTTTATTATGCAATGCGTATGGCACAATCTACAAAATTTATATATATAATTACTTAGTACTTGGTGTGAGTTAACTTTATTAATGAGGTGTATAAATTACTCACGCCACCAACGAGATACTTATAAGCCAAGTGAAGAATGGGAAAGATTTTGTTCAAATCATTTAACATAGGTTAGCAAAACTGCACAACTTGGTTTGCACTTAAATCCAGGATGAGGAGTGACGCAATCATCTATTGAAATGGGTTCACCTTATACCAACCCACCTCATCCACGAAGCAAACATGTTAAATTCGCAAAACTTAAGGGCTACTACTTTCATGAGGGTTAGGGAAAACAATGTAATGCAGAAAAGTGCAGGTTCGCACTTACGATAACATGGCTTTGCACATAAACTGGATGTTTTTATTATGCAAGATATATGGCACAATCTGCAAAATTTCTCGTTATAACTTCCTCTAACGTCACTTAATTAACAAACTTTATAAATTATTGATGCCACCAAGGGGACTGTTTAAAAGGATACTTATAAAGAAAGTGAACCAGGGAAAAGTTTTTGTGCAAATGATTTAGTGTAGGTTCGCATTTTTGAACCCACTGCTTTGCACATAAATTGGAAACACCAATCCTGTAGATTTCGCTTTAGAGTGATTATGTTTTACAATTGACATTCTGCTTCCGCTCTTGAACAACACTATTACAAAAAAAATTCACACTTTATCAAATATTCTCCATAATTATAGGATTATAATAGTTATCATTAAATATGAATTGGCATAGTGGTTGTGCTTTGGCCTTATTAGTGGAAGGTCACAGGTTCAAACCTTGATAGACAGGAATTAACCTTTATTTTTGCCAATTTTAGCTTGGAATGAATGTGAAAAGGTAGAGGGAACCCTAGGCAACCAAGAGGGTCTGAAAAACCACCTTGTAATTACCATTGAATAGGCATTAAACCCATAATAAAGCCCAATTTCGTTTCAACTTTTTACCCAACATTTAGACACCTATAAAAGGCAAATTTTAGGTGGAAGGAAGGGTTTCTGTAATTGTTTTGTTTTGCTTTGAGAGGAGAACGAAAATTGGAGAGGGAGTGGTGAGTCTTGGGTGCACAAGAGGTGAATTGGGAGAAGGCTTGAGGAGAAACATTCTTTTCTTCTCAATTTTAATCAAGAACTCCAGGTTAGGGGAGTTGTCCTTATATGCATACGAATTTTGTTGTGATTATGTGTTTGTGTTATTCTCAATTTGATTCTGCATGATGTTAATTTCATATTATAGGCACTGTGATTGAGAATTGGAGAAATTGATATTGTGCATAAAGTTTTGGGGTGATTTATATGAATTAGATGAGGGTTTTAGAACTGTATTGGTTAATTATGGCCAAACCTTTAGATTTGGTGATTCAAACCTGTTTAAAACCTGTTCTTGTGGTTGCTTGATCAAATGGAGTGCTTGGTAGTGATTGTTTTGGTTTTTGGGTATGGTTTTGGTTGTTTTCGTGCTTGAACAATGGCGAAACTCTGCAAGTTTCGCCCAAGCGACTCCCTCTCGCCTAGGCGAGAGTTGCAAGAGTTCATTCAGGGTTTAGGCTCGAGCATTTCGCTCAGGCGACCAAGGTTTGGGTTGAGCGAAACGAAGTCTCGCTCAGGCAAGAGTGGCTCGCCTAAGCGAGGACGCGAAGAGTTCTGTGTGTGGTTAAGCACGAATCCTCGTCCAGGCGAGGAGATTTGGGTGTTTAAGCGAATGGGGTCTCGCTCAGGCGAGATGGGCTCGCCTAAGCGAGACAAGGTGGTGCAACCACTGTTTCATGCTCGCTCAGGCGAGGTGGACTATGTAACATCCCGTCAGGATATTACTAATTTATAAATAAATAAATGGAATAAATACAACAGCGCGTTTAATAATACCTCATTTTCCCCAAATGCGGGAAAATTTAAAGCTTTATTAATTGAGCGGATAAATTTTAGAGCGTCCATTACAAAACTAAAACCACAATGTCATCAAGTCACCCATCAAGGTTTACAATTATTTTCAAAAACAAATAGATACATATAAAAGTTTCCCAAGTCAATCCCCTCTCCGTGACTAAGCTGCACCAGAGCCACCTGCATCACCAACATCTGCTCCCGTGTACCGCGTACACGATCATCGCCACACACACGCAGATAGGGTGAGCTTAGCAGATAAAATCACATATATACAAAGCTATA
>Ga0214542_1001476_pt1 | contig 48218 bp, 13 predicted proteins | sample CNSS1metaG_FD_160096 | JGI IMG/M metagenome (GOLD analysis project Ga0214542, IMG submission 160096) | Root nodule microbial communities from cowpea collected in UCLA plant growth center, Los Angeles, California, USA - CNSS1 | ecosystem: Host-associated > Plants > Roots > Nodule | place: USA... | reverse complement strand
TATGAATTTATATCTATATATATATATATATATATATATATATATATATATATATATATATATATATATATATAGACACACTGGTACCCAATTTTCAAAAGAAGGCTATGTAAAATACTAGAATTTTTCAAAGTCAAACTAATAAGGCCTTGATTAATGGGTAATTAATGTACATATCAAATTAATTTTGAATTTTGGTTGTTTGTTTACGTTAATTAATCACATTTAAGTTTTCCCCGTGACATGTCTTATGTTGCGCTTGCTCTTAAGACGAATTCTGGCACAGTCTGCATCATATTTAAAGAAAAAAGGCTATTTAATTAATGATATTAACCCAACTTTTGTATTATCCATTAAAGAATTTGACTTAGTTTTTATTAAATAAATATGAGAAGTAGGTGAAGCAGTCATAGTTATAAATCAACCATAGATTTTTCAAAATGATTGATTACAAAAATTGATTAAACCTTCCCCTATAGATTAAACTACACACCACATTAATAATAGTGTTCTTATTATACTACAACAATTTTGCAATAAAAACTTTTTATAATAAAATTAAAAAATTGTCTAGTTTTTATTTTATGTTCTTAAATCTTTATTTGTTGATTGGTTGACCATTACTGAGAGAATCAATTTGAGAAAACCTCATAAATAACATAATCATAATGTCAAACAGCTATATTATATCCCCACATAGATTTTGAAAACTTTAGGTATTTCAGATTGATTTTTGACACGTTTGCATGCAGCACATGATGCATGCATGTGGTGGAATTTATCACCCACTACGTGTCAATGTCATATATATATATATATATATATATATATATATATATATATATATAATTAACAACTAAGAAAACTTAGGAATTTCAAGAGTGTAGTTTTGCGTCTGCTCATAGAAATCGTAATTACAAAACTAAAATATCTAAGTAACACAATATGTCAACTCTTGACTTGTTAGACAACGTAGAAGTTTTAAGAAAAAAATAATTTAAACTTGAATTTGAATTTATCAGAGCATGAACTTGGAAACTTTTTTAATTGTATGCATAAAAGTGGAACGTCACATGATGCTATGTATTAACAAAAACGCAGGAGAATCAGAAGAAAGTTCATGATTTGATCTCATCATTTTGACTTTGAATAAATTAAGTTTAATATCTAAGAATGATTGAGTACTTATCACTAGATCAAAAGTTATAATTGTTAGTTAGGACGCAACTCTTTTTATTTAAAAGTGTAATACAAGTTAAAACATCACGATTTATTTGATTGTAACCGGGTTCATTTAGTGTCTATTATGAAACAATTGATGTCACTTATAACAAAAATTCTGATCACTAATATTTGTTGATTGCAGGTGAAGTCCTTTAGGGTAACTATGAAGAAATGTAAATAACAGAAATCATAGAAGTAATTTGATTAAAAATATGTTGTCATTATTTTTTTTGGTGTTCGAACACGCATGGAACACTGTTAAGTGTGATTGTGAAATGCGAGGGTATTCATAAGTCTTTGAATGATGCATAAACGTGTGACAATGAAAGCCACGTAAGTGAAGAGATTAAAAAGAAGAGATAAGGATGATGACAAGTTCAGTTCTTTTTTTTTGTTTGATGTATTTGCTGAAAGTGCGTGCATATTCAAATGCACTGTTCCACAGACTCAGAATTTGAGCATCGGAAAACGAATTTCAGAAAACATAATGCATATTTCCATTAATATTGGAGCAAGACAAAACCTACACCACAAATTCGTATTCACCTTCACCAATTCTTCTTTATTCAAACGTACTTTTCGCACACAAACTTTTTTTTTTATATGCATGATTAAATAGCAGTTTATTTTTTATTTTTATATTGTCTTGGCGGTTTTATTCGGATGATAATATAATAAATTTTAGTTTAAGCATGAACTGATCAAAATTGAATTTATTTGAATATTATTTTTCACTGTATAGGTTTTAAAGAGTGATTAATTATACATAATGTGGGTGTGGTGTTATCCTTCTTCACGTAAGCATGCATGATTTAGGTCAGAAAAAAACGAAGATGACATATGAAGCTGGAATAATAAGCATACACTCACAAATATCTCTGCAGCTAGTAGGTAAGTACAAAAGATAAATTATTAAAATACTAAACATTATTTTTAGCCGCTTTAATAAATATTTGTTTTTAAATAAATAAATCTTTCTAGATCTATATATATTATACATTATTTAGAGTATGTAATAAATAAAATTTAATATGTAAATTATTTTTTTAGGTTTATTATTAGAGCTAGTTCAAAAATTAATGACTGAAAAAAGTTTTTTTTTTGTTCACTTTAACTAAAAGAGTTATATCATATATGTTAGATTAATTTTTTGTAACTTTTTTGTGTTGTAAATGTTATTTAAAATTTTTAGTTGGTGGATCTGAACTTTAGTAGTTGTATTATTTTTGGATTGGGTCGGTTTATGATGAATACTTTATAATATAATGGATTTTTAAAAATTATAGTAAAAATAAAGATATAAATAATAGTTTGAAAGAAACAACAGAGTCAGAAATTATTGAAAAAATTCTTAAGCTATGTCTGTTTCCAAGACATGAAGAAAATGCAAAAGAAAAATAAAAAAACAAATCTTAACACGTGATAAATGAAATATAGTTTTATAGTTGACTTTCCAAAAATATTTACTAAAACAGTTGAAAATAATTAAAAAATATCTTATATATATATAAATATTATATATATATATATATATATATATATATATATATATATATATATATATATATATATATATATATATATATTAATAAAATAATTAATCATGTCAATTACTTTTCTTATATTTATAGACACAATTAACCACGTTAAAAGAAATAGTATAATAAATAATTTAAATTTGGATATTTCTGAAGTTAATTCTTTTAAGATTTAATAATTAGTTTTATGAAAATTTTAAATTTAACTAATTAACTTGTTAATTAAGTTTATTGAATTTTAATTTTTCAAATTTATATATGAGCAAAAAAAACATAATTTGTACCTAATTAATTAAATAAATTAAACATTAATTTTTAAAAAAATTTTACCATTATTTTCATAATAAATCCTCTTTAAAAATTAATTCATACTCATTTCTATTGTATTTTAAATGAGAATATTTTGATAATTTATTATTACTTAACTAATTTTTTTAATTTTTCTCAATCTTTCGTTTTTTTTCTACTTATCCAATGATATTAAATTATTATAAAGCAGGATTGTGGTTTGAAGAGAGGAGAGTGAATTATTGAGCAATAAATTAAAATGCATTTGACTTTTCTTATAATTTTTGGAGTATTGATTAGTGTCACAAATAAAAAGTCAACGCGCAGTAGGATCCTTCTTCTTTCCCCCACTTGTCCGGCACTACTTAATGTAAACCCATCCCTGCTGCACCCTTTCATTTATTTTTTTAACCTACATATTCTCAACTTTATCTTAAATTATAACTTAAGATATTATTCAAATATTTATTTTATAAAAAATTATATTAAACTAATTTTGTAAGAGAAATTCAAAATAATATAAAAGAGTATAAAATAAAATAAAACAAAACTTTGTAATGTTACTTTTACATTAAAAATTACCTTAGCACAAATTCACCCCTAACATTTTATCCCTTCGCACTACACACTGGAAGAAAATTCAATTGATAAATATATATATATATATATATATATATATATATATATATTCTTAACGTGCTTGATTTTATCTCACACATTTAGATAAAAAAAATCATAATTTTTAAAATATTTGATGATAAACAAAATTTGAATTAATCTTATTTTATATAATTTTTTTTATCAAAATTTTTATTTTAATAAGGTCATTTAAATTTTACAAGAATTTTTTTTTGCTAAAAATTTTAATTGATAAATAATTTTTTGTGAATAATTATTTCTTACAAAATTATAATTTTTTTTAGTATTTCTTATAAAATTTGCAACAAAATTGGTAGCACTTTCTTACAAATTATTATTCATGACAAAATATATAAGTATTATTTAAGAAAAAAAATTCAAAGAAAAATTGACAAAAAAATATGTTTTTTAGTAATAAATATTTAAGATGAATATTTTAATTATCATCACATATTCAAAATTATTTAACTATTGAACAGTTAGTAATAATTAAAAAATATCAAACTTTATGAATTTTAATTAATTTATTTTTCTGCAAATTTGTTAAAAAATATTACTAATATTAACTTTTTTTTTCTTAATTAACGTTTGATTGATGTTGTTGTCAATTAATATTAAACATAAATGTTTACGTTGACATTAATTAGAATGATCTTTGTAATATTAGTGGTTGAACTTTTCTTACTAACTTTTTAATCAATGTCATCGGAAAATTTCTCTCATTTGACATTGATAATAAAACGATCTTAACTAATTAATGTTAATAAAAGGAATTCACAACATTAAAAAAAATTCAAAAAACTATTAAGAAATAATGTAATAGTTGCCAATTTGACATGATATTAAGGATGTATATGATGCTATTTTTGAGAACACTTTTTAGATATTAAGGTAATTATATTTATTTTTAGAATGATTATTGGTGTTTTGATATTTGTCTATCTAAACTGATTAGAATTTTTTACTTTTACAAAATAAGGGAGGGCAATGGGATGGGAACGAGTTTCGCTATTTCATAATCATCTTTATAAAAAAAATTCATCTTTATACCCATATCTAAACCTAACGGATATCAAATTTTTGTCACATTTCCATCCCTATCGCTACCCATTTTCTTAATAGCATAAATTTCTTTCATTTACTTGGTAATATAAAAAAATTACTTTCTTTACTAAATTATATATTTTTTTTCATTTGAAGAACTCTTTTCTTTTGTTAAAATGATTTTGGTTATTTTTCAATCATTTACTATATTGATATTTTAAAAGTTTTCTTATATCTCTAAGTTATTTATCATCTTATCAAACCCTTAATTATACACATTTAATTTTTTCTCTGTGCTATTTCATTCAATTGTCTCTTAAATTGTTTTTAAGAGCACATTCAATAATTTTTTAATATTTTTGTTTGTTGTTTATTTTTATCATGTAAAATACTATTTTGATATATTTTATATAATTATTTTTTATTTACGAACTCATTATCAATCATATTGTAATTTTGTCACCATAATTGTATAAAAAAATTTCATTTACTATAATATAAAAATGTAATTGCCATGAATTTTTTTATCACCATCCAATATATATTGAAGTTCAAAAAATACAAGATCCGTGCTAAAATTTTAAATTTTATTAGTATTAGTTTAATATTTCTTTTTTTGCGTAATTTTGGTCAAGTGATATATTATAACTTTTATTAGTATATAAAAAAGTGATTCATTATAATTTAAAATATTGAAATAAATAAATATTTAAAATATATTTTAATTTGAACACTTGTTTTCCTTTTATATATATTTTTAAATATTTTTTAATTTTTATCAACTAGGTTCCATTAATATTTACAAATATAATAAATGTTTTGGTTCTCATCAAATTTTATTTGGTATTCTAATTTGAAATGTATACAATTATAGTTTATTTCTAAAAATTTGATATCGAAGAAGTAACCATCTTAATATTGAATATTTGATAATATTATGTTTCCTTTACCGTAATTTTTTATTATTTTATAAAAATTAATTAATTAATATTGAAATAGTAGGAAAACGGATACGGATATGAGTACAAGAATATATCCGTTACCCGGTGAGGATAGGGATGAACAAAAACTTGATACCGATTTAGTTTAAGTATGAAATGAAGATGAATTTTTTTTATATGGATATGAGATAGTGAAACTTGTCTAGCACATTTCATTGTCATCTCTAGATCAGACCCCTAGAAGAAAAACTTGCTTGGCTCGCACAACAAAATTGTGTGACCTGTCCAATTAGCTTGCCTAGTGAGAAGAAAATTAAAACTCACTTGAATGTAAACTTTCAAGTAGCGCCTATCAACGGTGCAAAGTCATGCATTAGTGCTGCATAATTTTTAAATTTGATCTGGTATATACATTGGCTTATTGGATCTATTTGATAAATTCAATTGTTTTCTTATACCGCAACACTTATAATTTAATTCAAACCAATCTCAAATAGCACCTATTTACTAAATTGATATCTCATAACTCACATTAAAAGATTACGTGACCACTTGATTTCTAGAGAGTTCAATCTCTAAAGATTCATCAAAATATCATCCTTAAAATCAGTTTCTCAATCCTTACCAATCATACTAGCCAAATACACAACAATTTTTTTTTATCTAACTATCATATAACAAATTTACAAAACTCAACAATACAAGATTCTCCATCATAACTAATTTTACCATCAATATTATAGAAATACTAACACCAACAATCATAAATCAAATTTCACATTTTCGTTTATGTATCACTCATCACCAAGTCACAAAACAAACTAAACGATCATTCAATCAAACAAACTCAAAATTCATCAAACTGAGCAAAACTAAAACAAATAACAAAATAAAAAATTTCCATTACCTAAAAAAAGAATCTTCAATAGGTTCCTTATAATATCCTAAGGTATTAGGTATGTATAAGTCATGAGAAGGAAAAATATTCATAAGAGGTGCTTGATGAAGAACCACTCAATAAAAGCTTTCATGCTTTTCATATTGATATATTATAAACTTGTTCAATATATAAAGTACAATATCTCATACATGATATAAAGAGAAAAATAAAACCTAAGATATCATCCTAATACATAATATTTGATGATAATAAAGGAGAATAAAATATATTATATCTCTATCAACTAAGAGATATATGATATCTCTGACTCCCCCCACAAGATGTGCATAGAGCTTATGAACCTGGAGAAAGCCACGAGAACATGCGGAAGGCGATGAACCAGAGGATGGAGTAGGATTCACCATGGCAGGAAATCAACAAGAAAGGAGAAAATGCAGAAGGTGTTTTGATACCATGTTAAAAAAGGTGGACTTTAAGCCTAACTCAACCCCACAAAATCGGCTTGTAAAATGAGGTTTGCACCCCATTTATATACTATGAAATTGTTTTATCTCTAGTCATTGTGGAAGTTCCAACACACCCTCCTCAAGCTGAGGTATATACATTTCGTGCGTGAGACTAAAAATAGGTTGTCTGTTAGCGGCCTGATAGCGAGTAAAACAGAATGTTAAAGAAATCTCGCTAGGATAAACTTTTTAAACAATGACTCTAATACCATGTTAGATATGTATAAGCCACGGAAGGAAAAATATTCACAAGAGGTGTTTGACGAAGAGCCACTCAATGAGAGCATTCATGCTTTTCATATTGATCTATAGAAACTAGTTCAATATATAGAGTACAATATTCCATGATACAAAGAAAAAAGTAAAACCTAAGATATCATCCTAATACATAATGATAATAACGGACAATAAAATATATTATATCTCCACCAATAGAATTAAAACCAGGAGATATATGATATCTCTAACATAATGACTCATACTACTCCAACACTATTTAGCTCTTCACAAGATGCTTTAACTACCTACATAGACATCAAATAACATATTTGAGTGTATGATACTGATCACAACTAAATAGAGATTCAATTTAAGCTAGTTTGAGTCAGATGCATGGATCATAGAACTAGGTGCAAATCAAGATGCTAAATTAAAATAGAACAACAAAGTGAACTTACTTTATTTTTTTCAATTATAATTGATTAAATATGTAGAGTTCTCTTCTATGACTTCACTGCTACTAGTTCATGATAGTTGAATAGACTAGCAATGGAGTTAAACAACTAAAGAAAAGCCATAGAAAAAATTTAGAGAAAAATAATAGAGAAATAATGATTTTTATAAAATGAAATTTGATTTATAAAAATATTATTTATAATTTAATATTTTGTAAATAATAAGACAATCGAATACCATCTTTTAGAAATCATTAGTATTCTTTACTATTTTCTCGGTCATTACACAAAAAACTTAGTTTATCTTATAATTTCACTCTTTTTTTTCACGAAAGAGGCATATTAACATTGACGTAAAAGTTTACTTATAATTCATATAACATGATGTATAATCGAATAAAAAGAAAAAAAAAAAACTAACACGTTATCCTATAAAAATGAAGGCGAATTTAGTGTTTCTTTTTACCTTTTCAAGTTTTAAATTTTAAGCATCATTTGGTACTCGACCTATGTATTACATATACTGTGCATAACATTATTAATGGTTAATGTTTCTTATTGTCTATCTATTATGTAATCAAAATGGATAGTTTTATTAAAATTAGAATTAATAAACTCGTCATCTAACATTATTACATTTTTAATAAAAAAAAAACTAATTCCGTTAAAAGTGTAACTATTTAACTCTTTTAAAACTTATCCAAAAAGTAACCAATATAAAAAGAGTATTCTATTACTATAGGATCTATCATGTAATGTTTCTGAACAAGAAGTTGATTACGTGAGTAGATAATGACCTCTAATCAAGCATCATGGAATATGTTTAAGGATATATTTGGAGATATTTGTGTTATAAGAAGATGAAGAAAATAATATAAAAAGAGAGTATAGAATAAGTAAATAGTAGTATATTTGATAATTTGAGATGCGGATATTTGTTGGCCACGTCCCTGGGTCCCCAAATAATGGGAAAGAAAAAGCCCTAAATATCTTCATCAATACTATTCAACTTCTCAATTTGCATAACTTATCGCATTGGAAACAAAAACTTCTACAACTATCTACCACCACCAATGCTACCATAATATAATATTTACAATAATGCCCACTTTTAAAGTCATTTTTCTCATCTCAACAAAAGATCAAGAAAATATTTCTAGTCATCTATTAACTTGGATTAGGCAACATTCTTTTATTCAGCAAAAACAAAGTTATTAACTTATTCTTGCTCAAAGAAAGTTGTTTTGGTCTTTTCCTCACTCACAATATAAGCTATGACTTGATTTCTTATAAAACATGATTCAGAAACTAAATATATCAGTATAATTATAAGCGAGCAAAGTTTAACTTTTATAATCAAATTTTGCATGCATGCAATGATTCACATGCAGTGACGGATCTTGACCAAAATTTTTGGAAGAGTCAAAATAATATACTTAAAATTTATATATATTTAATATTATTGTTACTAATTCAATAAAAATGAATATATAATTTAGTATAACTATAACTATAAAAGAAATTACACATATCTGAAAATTATCCATCATTTTTTTCATATTTTAGAACTTACAAATGATTCAATCATAACTACATTTTTTCAGGTATTATTTTTCCAATATAAATAACCATATTATCTACAAAATATTCATTTTTCCTTTTACTAATGTGCACATATCAATTCAAAAGTCATCACAAGTATTTTATTTCATTGTTATGCGATGAGTAATGATATTGTCCTGTTTTGATCTTCACTTTTCTTTTATCAATTTAAAAAAAATGAATTTATTCTTTTGTTTTTCATCAATATATATACCTATTTAAAAAACAAATTTAATACTAAATTTTTTCATCATAATCTAATCAAACATTAAGAGACATAACTACTACAAAAAATTATGATAATCAAGTAAACTTAAAAATTGTCTATAAAAAAAATCACATAATACATTACTTACTCTTCTATATTCATAAAATTAAATAATATACAAAATGTCATAAGATAAAAAAAAATAATGCTAAATATTAAACAGGTATTTCATTACCAAGTGAGACAAGAGAAAGTTACCTTCTTTATTATGTAAAAATGGAAGAAAATATTAAAAAATGAGGATAAAAATAATGAGTTTCTGTTTAGCCTTTTTTTTTCTTCAATAACAAAAAACAATTAGGTAAAAGTGAGAGATAAGTACAACGTATGAAAAACTCAGAAGAGAGAAAATGAAAATTATATTAATAATTTTTTTCTTTATTATATTTGATTTTATATTTTACTATTTATTAACATTAAATATTATACTTTAAAAAAATAAAAAAAAATCAATTTTTATTAAATTTTAATATATTATTATCTAACTTAAAAAGATAGACATAATTTAAAAATTTTAATAATATATATAGTTTAAAAAAAAATTAAATATATAACTTAAAAAAATTGAAAAAAAAATGAAAAAAAATTGGGAGGGGGAAGGGCTCCCCCACTGATCACAAACTATATCTTATGAGATGTTTTTGATTTGTTAATATATACTATTTTGAATCTTGATTTTTAAATAATGTGACACTTCTTTTATTACAAGAAAATATTTTATTAACAACCCATTTTAGTAATAAAAAGTGATTAGTCACTATAATAACAACCAATTTAGATACCAATTTATAATTTTAAAATTTATTGATTATTAAAATAGTCAGTATTACGAATAAAAAATTATAATTGGTGGATAAATTGGTCTCTAATTAGTTAAAGACTAATTTAGAAACCAATTCATTTGGTAGAAAAATCTAGGTAACTAATGTTTATAAATCAATTATAATTTTTTATTCATAATAGTTATTATTTTAGTAATCAATAATTATTTATTTTGTAAATTAGTCATTATAATGACTAACAACTTTTTGTCACTAAAATTGGTTGTTAATGAAACATACATTTTTCTTGTATTATTTTATGTACATAGAAGAATTTTACTTTTTTTTAGACAAAGATCAAAATAGTATATATGTGTAGGAATTTAAATAGATTAATTTTAATTACGAATATCGAAAGGTAAACTTATATAATTGTAAGCTGCAAACTAAATAATATTAGAGGGTTTAAAAAATTTTTTTATAAAAAATATATATATATATATATATATATATATATATATATATATATATATATATATATATATATATATACTTTTCATTTATTTGGAAAGCTTGTTTTTCTAAAAAAATATTTTCTAGTTTCTCTACAAAAGTTTGATATTATATATCGTCCATCATTTTTACTTTCAGAAACCATAGAAGATATGAAAATTAGACTAAATTTGTTTAATTAAAATTTTAATTATATAGTATAAGTTTGATTTCCTCCTCGAATCTAAAGTACCCTCTCTCTTCACTTACAATAAACAGAATTATGACATAGTAAAGATTGTATTTATAAAATCGTATATTAATATACGATTATTTAATTTCCCATTCCTATATTTCAAAATTTGCATAATATACATATTTCAAAATATATTAAGAACCCTTTGATTATAGTTATACAAAACATACTGTGTGGGTTTGACATTTGTTGTTAGGCATCTTTTATTCACACTTGCCTATCTTTATAAAAGTATCACATGTTGAAGTAAACTCATATAATAAATTATTATTGCTCAAAAATATAATATATACAAAAAGTATTGAGTAAAATAATTATATAAAAAAATCCCCTAGTTGTATAATTACTAATATTTTGACTTGTACACATTTTGGTAGTCGCATGTACATTATGGTATTACACATTTGAGTTTTACTTATGTTGTCAATTAAAAACTTACAAAAATATTAATTTAACCTTCTAATATTTTAATTATTTCATAATATTAAATAAATTGTATTTTAATATTTTATATATAACTTCTTATATTTTTTTATTACTTAAAACAAATGGGTGAAAAAGGAAATGTATAAATATATGTATATTTGTATAAATATGTATATTTATAAAAAAATTGTCAAAAGAATAAGAAACATATAAAATGTGTTGTCTAAAGAATAGGCAACATGTAAAATGTTTTGCCTACATAATGTACAATGTCTAAAATGTGTTGTTTTAAAAAAATAGGCAACGTACAACATATGTTGTCTTAAACAAGGAAAAAAATGTTGTTTATTATATTGATCAAAGATAACAGTTTGTTGGGAAATCACGCACTAAAAATAATAATCTCTTCGAGAAGAATCACACCCAAAATAAGAGCAAAAAAATAAACAAAAGCATACAGGAAATCTCAAGGCCTACATCCACAAAGTCAACAATAAATATTATCACTCAAGTCATAGTGCAATTTTTCTGGCAAAAATTGCTAACCTTCCAATGACACACAACTACTCAAGCCCCTCGTACACCCAAGAAACTTATTTAGTTGTGGTGACAACACCAAAACCAACTTTTTACTTTTATAATATTTTTCTCCTGCTCTTTTCTTCATATTATTCAATGTGAGACTTTGGTGAGTACTCACTAGAGAACTAACACAGTTTGTGAAAATTCTTAAGTTTAGAAAAAAACTATGACCTTTGAACTATGGTTTCGGTTACAAACATCACGGTTTTAAAATCGTTGTCAAACCATTACCTATATTTAAGGCCGCGATTTTTTTTACTTTGGCTAATATTTTTCATTTTCTAAATTAAAAAATGGTGTAATGATATAATATATCCTAGGTTACTCTGATTGTGTTTACATGAAACAAGTGGGTTGTGTTTTATAGATAGGTAGAAAGAGAGAGGGAGAGAGAAAGATTAATAAGTGTTGTTGTTTTGCAGCACGTATATCCAATGTAACAGGGGGAGGGACAATAAGAGACTTTTTTGCAAGAAAATGAAACCATAATAAAAAATAAAATATAATAATTGTTATGGTGTGTTCTGATGATACAGGCTGTGTTCATAAAATATAGTTTGATATAATGATTAGAAATAAAGAAAAGAAAAAGGTGAAGATGACAGTATGTGTTGTCATGTAGTGTTAATGTATGTATGGGTATTCCTCTTCATTTTCCATGTCATGTCATGTAGTATAATATGAGGTTGTGCATGCGCATGCCAATGTCCCACCCAACCCCAACCAATGGATATACAAAAACAACACATCTCATTCATATCGTATTCATACCACCAACTTTTTACAACAAATATCCTTATTCATATTTACATATACTACTATTATTAGCTTTGCTTTGTTCCGACATTTTTTTTTATCTTATTCACTACTTTTTCACAGCCTTCAAACTCACCTGTAAAATAATGTTCTTTTTTATATTATAAATATCATTATACTGTAATAATCAAATAAAAATTTCTGTATTTAATACATATTAACGTTCGTTGATTTTCTTTCGGCAAGTTTGGAGTTTTAGAAGTAAAGAAAAGATTACGGAGTAATTATCTTGAAATTGTTTAAGAAGGAAGGAACAGAAATCGGAATTTTGAGTGATTTGAGATAACAACTGAATGATAAACAAAGTTATAATATGTTATAAACAACTACTATATATATTAAGTCACTAATTTACTTTATATATAAAATCAAATATTTTTTAGTTCTATATTTAATTTTTTTTTTGGTTTTTATTGGTGCAAAGTTATGGGTATTTGAGATATTGTTTATTCTATAATTTAAATTTCACTTCATCACAAACAGTGGCAGATCTTAACAAAAAATATTGGAGAGGCCAAAATAATATAATTTTGAGATCATTAAATTCGACCATTAGTATAATGCTTTAAAGAATGACTTCTCTACCAAACAATTTGATCATTAGTATAATGCTTCAAAATATGTGAAGAAGTAGAATCTATATTGTTTTCATTAATAGTTTATTTTTTATCACTTTTAAACGATGAATTTATTCTTTTATTCTTTATTAATATACTATCTTTTTTTAAATAATATTAAAAATTAATTTATCATAATCTAATAAACAATTGAGACATGTAATTATTAAAAGAAAAATATATTATAATTAAGTTACAATTAAAAATCGATTATAAAAAAATATGTGATACATTTTTTTCTATATTCATACAGAAGTGAACAAAAAGCTGATGAGATAAAAAATAATGTATTCATTATTAAGTGAGACAAGAGATAAGAAAGAAATAGCATAAATGAGAAATGAAAGCAAAAAAAAAGTTTGTGTCAAACTTTTTTTTCTTCAAGAAAAAAAAAGAAAACATGTGAGAGTGAGAGATGTAATTAATATAATTCTAGTCTCATTTTTTTGACAAAAACAAGAACTAATAGAGAAATTAAACCTAAATATTTTTATTCTTTATTATCTATTAATATTAAATGTTGTACTTTATAAAATAAATAAAAAATATATAATTTAATTTTGATCAATTCTTAAAATATAATACCTACAATTAAAATTTTTAATAAATTTCAAAAAAAGTAATATATATATATATATATATATATATATATATAATTAAAAATTTTCAAAATTTGGGGCCCTCCCTGCCCCCAAAATCATCCCCACTGCTTATTGGGAATGTTATAGTGAATTATTTAATAGTTTTGTTTTAAATAGTGTTGAGTTACTTTTTCTTAGATAAATAAATTATTATACTTATTTTAGAATGAAAAAGAAACATTTGGTAAATGAACTCCACAAATAGAAAATTAATTATACTTATTTTAGATTGAAAAAAAAAATTAGGTAAATGAATTTCACAAATAGGAAATTATTGTTTTCTCATGGTATTTTGTATACAGAGATCGAAAATTACTTTATTAAATTAAAATTTGTTTTTATTTTTTATTATTAAATTGATTTTTAATAGGTGATCAAATTTTTAGTAACTGATTAATAATGTAATTTTGGTGACTGTTTAACGACCAATTTTAAAATCGATAACTAATTGTTTTATGATTAAAATTTTTGTTATTATTTATTTTTACTAATTCGGTGATTTTATGTATTTGTGATCAATTTTATATATTTATTAACCAATTTCATCAATAGCTATATTTTTTTTTTCTTGTTGCAGATGTTTACATATGTAATACGTTATTATATTTCTATCTTCAGCGTGTATTTAGCTGAATTTTTTTTTGGTATCTAATTGTGATCAAACCTTGTTTTATTTATATTTTTTGTGAAAGAGTTGAAACACTCTAAATATTCTCTATTAATATATTATTTATTGATGGCAAAAGAAAAACTTAGCACATATTTTTTTTTAAGAAAATGGTCATAAATAATAAAAATAACCACGTAACAACTACAGTTATAACAATAATAGTAGTTATAAATAAATAATGGAAAAAGGAAAAATAGACACTCTTGTTTCAACATAATATATTCTTAACGAGCACAATAGGTAAAAAGATCCAAAACCAGTACTTGTGACTCTAACTTCAAACCTGAAAAGTGATAAAAAAATTTCTGGTCTTATACTTTACACAAACTTTACTCAAGATTAAAAGTGTCAAAATGAATCACTAAATTTAATCCTATTGGATTATATGAATCAAACGTGAAAAATATTCGTTATGGTTTAAATGTTTTATAAATTAAGTTTAAATCTTTTGCTAGTCTTCGTTTTTGTTTTATTTTTAATTATAAAAAAATATCACATATCAAATGAGGATCATGTTACTTAATAAAGAAAATATGACGTAACAATGACAATGTAATGTGTTAATGTTAAAACAAATATAATTTTATATTTGTTATTTTGTCTTAATTTTTACATTTGTTATTTTGTCTCTCATTTATTTTTAAATTAGAATGATTTGATGTCTTTTCAAATTAAGATTAAATTTAATTTTTATATAAATGTTATAATGATGTTTTTATTAAAATTAATATTTTTAACAAAATTAAATTTATTTAAATTTACATTTTATATGGTATTTTTTTGTTTAATTATTTTAAACTTTTTCTTCTTTTAAAATTTGAAATGAAAAAAAATATAAAAAGAAAAAAAAATTATGAACTAACACATTATAATTATTGAACATCATTAGTACGGACATAAATGACTAAATTATGAGCTAAATTCATGAACATCATTAGTACGGACATAAATGACTAAATTAAAATTAGAAAAAAATCCTATGACTAAATTAAAATTCTCAAATAAAAATGAGAACCAATCTAAAGTTTAAATCTATAAATTATAATTATTTATCATCTCATCCGGCTGTATGAGTGCTTGTTCAATAAATCGAGTCAAATTGATCTATTTTTAAAGTTATATAAATTTGAAAAAGGAAAAAATGGTACCGAGTCAAACGTTTAATAATATTCAGACCTAAAATCATTACTAATTGGATTGGGGAACTTGATTCATGACCTAATTGAGTCTATTAAACTTTTTATTTTTAACCATTTTCTCCTTTCTTTTTCTATATATATTTTTTATACTAAGAAAAAAATCGATTAATATATATATATATTTGAATTTTTCTGGGGGTTATAGAAATTCACATCACCATCACGCCATACATTAAAGAAAAAACTATAGACATACACAGTAATGGGCAATATTTTCTTAACATTTAAAATACAGATTTTTAGTTATAATCAATAAGACACAACATTATAACATGCTAACCCCACAACACGCAAGAGGAAGCCGTATTTATGTACTATTTGTTGTACAAGATTTGATACAATGTTTTAATATAATGTATGTGATTAAATGATTGAATGAATTAAAGAAAGTTGTTTAATATGCAAAAACGAAATATAAATGAATGTTCTAACGGAATCCCAAAAAACAAAAATTATAGAAGGGAGTGGAGCTAGGCAGAAAAAGTTGATGTAATTGGAAAATAAAATAAATAAAATAATGCATTGTATGAGGCAAGAACAGTGGACAGTGACTAAGCACAGGGTACAACAGCAAGACACCTGTGAGAGCCACACATCTATTTGCTTATCATAATCATAATATAATCATCATCAATAATCAATAATAATAGAAATTAAATGAAGAAAAAATGAAACAGAGTTGGCAAGTTGGCAAGTGCATGAACTTGGGTAAGTTGTACGCTCCAGTACTCACCCATCTTCACCACCAAAGCTGCTGCAACTTGGCGTCAGATCAATCATTAAGATGTCAAACACAAACACACTTCTAATATACTTACAATGTTTGCTCATTCTATACAAATAATTAATACAATTACCCTCTTATTATTATTTTTTTTTCATTTTATCTCAATTTCTGTAATTACAATTTTTTTTTTACCGAAAGTAAAGTGTTTGTGTAAAAAAAAAATAAAAGATCGTGATGATCCATTATTTTATTCTTTTTGTGTAAAATTATTTATATGGAAAAAGATTTAAATAGATTGTCGCCTTCTTAAAATACCTATTACTTACGACTTCATTTATATATAAAATATTGTGTGTTATTTTTAATTCAAAATTTTAAATTTTAAAGTAATACATTTGTGGTTATATATATATAAAATTAGTAAAAAATATGTTAATTATATGTTGCATGGTTTATATGTTTGATTACAAAGAATTGGATGTTAAATTCAACATTGAGGTCAGTTGCTTAAACAACGTCTAATTATTCACATTAAAATTGTAATTATTTTTGGAAACTCAATAATGTCTCCCTTTATTTTTGAAGGACTTTTTGTGATAGTTGCTTCGATTATATTAGAGTTTTATAGGAAGTGTGTCATTGAAATATGTGGTATATATTTTCATGATTATTTTTGAGAATTTTAATTATGAGAATGTTTAAATGTCTCCATTATGTTTTTTCCTTATTTTTCATATTATTGTTATTTGTGTTTCGTGTACCAAAAACAAAGTCCTTGCAATGTATATATTTATATATTTCACGTTCTGCTTTAAGGCCAACCAATTATTATTTTTTAAATCGAAAACAAATTGTGTTGAGTATTTTAGGATCCGTAAATTTATGTTAGATATTATAAGATTCAACATAAATTTATGTCAGATATTATAAATTCCAATGTAAATTTATGTCACCAGATAGATTATTAACATACAAAAAATATCAAAAATATCAAAAGTCTTTGTTAGTAATGTGTATATATAAAACCTTTTAGTGCGTGTATAAAGTTATAATCGTTGAGAAACAAATAAATAATCAATGTCACTTCATCATTAGTTTATAAAATCAAGACATAATTAAAATTAGGTTAAATTATAATTTTGATATTTTCTCTAATTCTTATTCAATGATTTTAATTACAATTTTGGTTAAATCGTTAACTTTTATATATGTTACATGATTTTAGAGTTTTTAGATACAAATTAGCGTCCTTTTTTCATGTTAATGGAGTAGCTAATAGAATTGTCTATTTTCTTGTTTAGGTAGGGGTTCATGGGAAACAATTTCTAATCATTATCCTTGTCCTAAACTTGTAGTCATAGTTTGATTAACTTATAATCATAGTTTAATTAACAGGTGATTTTTTGGAGTCAATGACGTTGGGGCTTGCAAATTTGTAAGTATATATAGTTCAAAGTTTCTCATGTTTTTTGGAAAAGAAATCATTGTATTGATAAGTTGACTAATTTAACTTTAATTCATAAAAAACAATATAAATGATTTAATGTTTTACTTCCACATAATTATTTAGATGTTTTTATCACGAATTTAGTGTGATCTTTCATGTTTTGTATTCTTTCATTTTATTTTATATTTTAATAAATTTTCATGTGAGATAAATAATTGATGGGCTTTAGGTTATCAATATAATTGAGATCTCAAGATTCATAATGATGTCTAACATGTTCTTATTTAAAACTTATAGTCTTAGTAATATTTATTTTGTTTATTTTTCATCAATAAGAAGAATATATATCTTAATTAAAAGGTAAATCTAAACTAATTATTAATCAAAATCATCATTTAAACCATAGTAGAACAAAATATTGTGAGTGTGTACGAGTAAAAAGGAACAAACCTTGACCCACAATGAACCAATGTTGGTATGTTTTTCTTAAGTTACTTTAGACACCAAACCTTGTTGTCTTCACTTTATATTGTTGTTGGTTAAGTGACAATTTGTGTGTCTCTGTGTTGGTAAAAGATAGGATGAATACGGTACAAATAGGATTTATATGTTATTAACTACCATAAAATTTTTATATGGTAAAAATTATTTAGTGACAAAAAAGAATTAATCATTATAATAATTAATTTAAATATTAATTTATAAAATTAAAAAATTATTAGTTACCAAAATAGTCAGTATTATAAATAAAAACTTATAATTGGTTTGTAAATTATACTCTTAAATTAACTACCAAACTTTTAGGTATCAAAGAAATTAGTTTGTTATAAATTAATTAGAGATTAATTTAGAAATTAACTCTTTTGGTACCCAAGATTATGATAGCTAATTTTACATGTCAATTTACAAACACTAATTATAACTTTCTATTATGATAGTGATTATTTTAATAATTTTTAGTTTTGTAAATTTAAATTTAAATTGATGACTAGAGTAACTAGTTATGTTTTTGTCATTAAAATTAGTTATCATACAGAGATTTTTTATAGTGTATCATGTGATATACTTTTTTTATCCTTTACAATTTTTTTAAAAAGTTTGAAAGTTGTATTTAAATTAGTTAACCATCCTTTGTATTTATTTATAACATGTTATGAAAAAGTTATAATTGTGCCTTTTACATTTACATTGATCTTATAATCTCAAACTCAGATTGTACAACAACTAGAATATAAATTGTTATTAACTTAGATCGGTAAATAAGGTACCTTTTAATGAATCTTAATTAGTTGATAGTTAACTTGATCGAGTTTGATCTTAGATTTAAATAAGGGTTGAGATTGACTTTTAATGACATTATATAAGCTTGAACACCAACCACAAGAATAATTTGATGATGTCTCTCAACTTAGGTTTAAATATAGATTGAGACTTGACCCATGAAAATGTCCTTCGTATGTTCCAAAATTATGAAGGAGAATAAATTTGTTGAGATAATATACTTCACCTAGAATTGAACTTATATAAATCTTTGGAGTAGGAGTAATAATAGTAATATTCTCTTGCATTGATTTGAAGAAGGAACACGGCATGATGAAATAAATTAATTATAATTTATAAGCATGCTAACAACATGCAAAGATGCCATAATGTTAGATCAATAAACACTTGACTCTTGGAGAGTCAAAATGTCCAAATGCACTTCATGCACTCTGACTTTAATTCTCACAGCTGTAGTATTTTAACTTTTCTTCCTCTTTTTTAAATTTTCATGTATTAGTTGTCTTGGTTCGGATAAGATATATATAACCACTACTCTCCAATATTATTCAAACATATGTCCTAAGTAGTTCCTATGTTTCAACACTCTTTAGTACACACATATTTAGATATGTTGAAAATGGTTGAATTATGCATGAGCTCATTTATTGTCATGTTCATATGGATTTGTTATAATGATCCACGAGTGATAAAGGTGCAAGTGGCCATGCCATGCTAACGTTACTTCTCTTTCTACGTCATGCGCAAAACCATCCAAAACCTTATTCAATACTAAAATCATTCTTATTAAACTATTTATGCACTGTTTAGATTCCATCTCAGACTCAATGCATCCAACTTCAAAATCAAAATTATATTACCACTTAATTTACTTTATTTATACGTAGCAAGATTAATGTCATAGTTTTTTTTTTCAAAATATGTAGAATATAAATCTATTTGATTTTTTTAAAATTAATAACAAACTAACAAAAATAATTTGAGCCAACATAATATATCAGTTATTAAAATGGGATGAGTGTAATAAATGTCAGACCAACAGATTTTTAAAATTACACGAAATGTGGCATGAAAACCGTCTTTTCCAAAAGCACTTTTTTCAAACATCTTTTTTTTTTCCTCTCATCTTGAGGCTAAACCATTGAAACTCCAATAGTGGGACACAAAGTAATTAAGCATTAAGACATACGTAATTATCTCATATTGCTTTACAGTAAATATCACAATATACAAAGAAGAAGAAGAAGAAAACTTGTATGAGTAAGATGGAGTCAAATATCTCAAGGAATTAAATTATTAGAGGTTTGGTTTATTTATTTTTAGATTAAAACATAATGAATATATATACTATTGAGATCAAACAAAAAAAAATATTTGCTAGAATTCATTAAAAAACCACGAAATAAAAAAGTTTATTAAACATGAGGGTGCGTTATGCTGTGAGCATTTGTCTTTTGGCATTCATAAATAAAGATATAATTAATATCACAATGGGATTGAGTAGAAAGTAATTGTCCATTGTTGGAAATGTTAATAATATTGAACAACTAAGTTAGTGTGTGAAGCAGAATTATAGGAATAATAAATATGAAAAGAAGACAAAGAGATTATTAGGTGTCATGAGGGCATGCATGAGAAAGAATTAATAAAGATGAAGCGAATCTTGTGCAAAAGAAAGCGTATAAAATGCAACTAAATGCATTGAAAAGTTTAAAAGAAGAAGGAGAAGAAGAAAGATGTTAATTATACAGTTGCGTTGCGAAAAGTACTCCATTTTAGCGTGCGTGGCAGAAGCAGTTTTAGTTTTTGTGCAAAAAGATAATTGGATTTGTGTTGATTAAGAAATTGAACTATGTGGATGCCAGAAAATGAGAAAATTGAATTTATAATGTTTGGCCCCTCCTTTCCTTTTCTGGAGTTCTAACTTGGCTCCAGCTATCATTTTGTATCTTTCCTGTGTAAAAGTAAAATAGAAAAGAGATACTGATTGAGACATGCCACTTCCCACTAGCTGCTACCACTCCACTCATTTCTCACACACTTCATCAAAATGGACATTCACTTCATCATCTAATTAATTAACCCTAATTTCTTCCATTTCACCATTTCATCCCCATCCATAACAACAGTATCCAAAAACAAATGCGTTTTTGTGGGTTGCGCAATTGTTCCGTGACAGAGATAAGGTGGGTCAAATCACAATTCAAGTGGGATTTTTAGTAAGACAATTGTTGAGGACGAGATTGTTGCAAGTGACATCAATTGTCCTATGACGGAGGCCAAGTGGACCGGGTCACAATCAAATAAATTGTGGTGTTTGGGCTTGTGTTACACTCTTAAGTAAAAGGAGTTGTGCCCTGACTAATAACTATAGCTTTTGACCAAACAGTAAGCGCTCGATCCTAATAGTTTTATTCTAAACAGTACAAATATGATATCGATCACAAATAAGACCAATTTATAATATATAAGTTTGGATAAATTTTACTTTACAAACTGATCTTGTAAAATTAGTTAGATTTAAAATTCAATTTTTAACATGATTATATGATTGTGGGTAGAATCTATTATAACTTTATCTTAATCCGATATTATAAGGTTGAGTTAGGTTTAAATTAACCTGTTAACGACAATTACCAGAGTATTGATATAACACCAGTTGAGCTACACTAGAAGTGTATCATTGACCGTGTACAATTCAAAATGAAGCAATTTTGACTGAAATCTTGATTATTGAATGTGGTCAATGTTTGAGAGAGTTTATGCGCGTGTTTTTGCGGGGGTGTATGGTGGGGACTGTATATTTATAGTGAGTATAGATAAAAGAATAGTAGAGTTTGGTCATAATCTGTCATAAATGCAATTAATTGTGGAATTGTGGAAGTAGAGAGTTATGTGGGTGAAACAAGTTAATTAGCTGTAAGCAATACCAAATCTGTGATGAATTTTCTATGGGCCAAAGAAAACCAGAAGTGTTGAGTTTGATGAAAGGAAAACCAGCGATAGGAGGAAAACCATGGGTCAAAGCCAGTTTGTTGCAATTTGTATGCAAGTGTGGAATGAGATAAGCTCAAATCCTCATACACACCTTTTCAATTATTTTTTGTCTCCCCTAACAAAATAGGACTAGTTTTGGCATCTAAGATCCTCAATTTCCTCCTCTTACCAAAAACATAAAATATGTGTGTATTCAATAATACAATGTGGTCAATGTTGTTGCCTTCTCTCTCTTCCTCTTATATTTTTATATATTATACAATAGGAATGAATATCGGACAAAGTGAAATGGGTTGGGATATGGGAATGAAGACAAAAATTGTGAAATTTAATTCTTTTTTCATGACCCTACGTTGATGCAATTCCATTCATCTAAACCACTTTTTAAATCAAAATGGAATTGGATCTTCTGCATCTTAAGAAAATAATAATAATAATAATTTGCTTTTTAAAAAATATTTATGAAAATCATATTTTAATTCTTCTTGCCTTTAATTTTCTACTGTCACCACATTATGCAGTTTTTTAAAATTATTATCCAGATCAAAACCCTCCTTTACCAGTTAAGTGCGTTTATCCACAAGAGAAAGAGAGGGACAAAGGAAATAAAAAAGCACCCCCAATTCCAATGTTTGCATTTTTCCTATCAATTAAATGCGTAATAATATGGTTTAGGAAAATTGTATTTTCACACCCGACTATCGTTTAATATCATTATATCGCTTTATAATATATGTGTGTTAATAAATTTTGAATGGATTTATAATCTTAATTATAACATTGTTAAAGAAAAGAAGAAAAAAAAATTACGCTGGTTCGTGATCGTCTTAATCATACTCACATCACAGTTATGTCTCTGCTAATTAACAATGAACATTTTTTTTCGTGAAAAATAAAATGTCTCTTTTAATTAAGATACAGTTTTTTTTAATAAAATTTGAAGGGCTTAAAAATAAAGATTTTTTTTTTATTTAAAATTATTGTTATCATAATTTTTAATTAATTACTATTTCCTGCTCTACGGTCCATGAATTTGTTAAAATATATTTCTTGTCGAGAAAAAACTTTCTTAGAAAATTGCACATAGGTTTATTTTTTTACGCTTAAATTTTATAATGAATCACAATTACTCATTAAATCTTAGTTCTCGTAATTTTTGTGTCATTTCATATTTTTAATAAGAATTTTTCTCACTCATTTAAACTTTAACTTATGAGATTAATCTCTTTTACTAAACCTCAGTGTAGTTTTAGTCTAAATGAAGATAGTATGATGTTTTTTTAAATTGTAAATAAATTATTGTCGTGACTACTCATCGTATCATATATGTTCATTATAGTATACAAGTGAAAATACGTGTGCCTTGCGTATCCATTTTTTTTATGATAATGATAAATAAAAATATATAATTAAAAAATAAATATTATAATGATTATTAAAATAAAAATTATTATAAGTTTTATAAAATTATTATTTTTTCATATAACATTTGAGATAACTATTATTTATTATAGGTAATTATATTAAATAATAAATTTAATAAAATAAATTATATTAATAAGATTAAAATTACAAAATGATTACGAATGGACACTACAATTTTATAGTTATAGACAAAATTAATTTAATTAGTTTTAATTTTTTTGTAGGCTAGAACCTTTAACCACCATTAATTACATAAGTAATCAAAAAATAGATCAAGCATCTATATGACCTAATTTTTTTTGTTTGGTCTAACTTTATCGATGTCTATCTAAATGAATTAGTCATGTTTTTCTTAAATTAAAAAACACAGGTAAAATTAAATTTATTCAATAAAGTATTTTAAACTTAATAAGTGAGTGTATAATTATAATTATTGTTATTATTATTATTATGCTATTTTATTCCTTTTTTATTACCATAATATTGTCTTTGAATATATATTTTTGGCTCAACCCCTTCTTTATTTTAAAGGATTGAGTTTATTAGTCTAAAGGTAATTTTAATAGTCTATTTAGGATTTAATTTCTCTAACTGACCAATAGGTACATATTTTTAGGATAAAATACCGAGTTATAATTATTGATAGAAAAATGATTTTTTTATGTATACATTCAGGGTTTAATAGATTCATAATTTATAATATTTGTGTAGTTTTTGTAGATTGTATGTATATATTCTCAATTATATTTATATACTTTGTTATAATCTTAATTATAATATTTATTTGATAACTATAATTCTGTACTTTACCTTCTACGGCACATTATTCTCTTTAACTCCATATTTAAAACTTGCATTACAAATTATTAATTCTTTAAATAGACAAGGTTATGAGTCAAATAAAAAACCATCTTATGTCTTAAAAAATATATATCAAATTATTGAATAAAATTTACAATTAATATTTTAAAAATAAATCAAAATCATTCAACCTAAATTCGGTTTAAACACAAGGTTGTGTATATATCACCCTACCTAAATTCATGCCTAAGTTGAGATTGGGATTGCATCTTTTCTTAGTATCAAAGTTCATTGAGTTTTGGTCTCATCACATTACCCAACTCGTATTGCATATAACGTATATATTTTTAAAAAATGTCTTTCATACGCACTATTATCCATTTTTTAACATTATTTTCTTAAGAAACACTAAGTGTGTGTTTTCGTAAAATATTGTTTCTAAGCCAAGTCTAATAATGCACGTGTTATACTTAGATTCTTAATATGTTTAAAATATATTTATTATACGAAATTACTATTAAAACATGTTAATATGGTACGGAAGGAGTAGTAAATTTAAGACTCTAGTTTTAAAGAATATTTTTTTTAATTTTGATTTAGTGATTGAACTAAATTTTAAGTGAGAAAAAAATGAAGCACAAACTAAAAAAATGATAGAAGTGTGAATTTTATAATAATTTAGAAAACCCCAAGAAGGTTTCATGTTGTAAAAGTCGGTATTACTATTTCTTACCGAAAAAGGAAAAATAATTCAACTTTGAGCTTGTTCTGAAAAAAGTCAATGATGAAAATATTTGAAACAGCATATTCCAACATAAAACCAAGCATGAATTTTATTATGAATAAGACGAAATGTTTGGATGAAGAATCAAATAATAGAGTTGCGAAAATGGATAATCCGGCTTGATCTACTACAGGTTGATCACTAGGTGAGTCAATTCAATCCGCCTCATTTATTAGCGAGCCAAAAAAATTCTAACCCGACCCGGACCACTACAGATTGGTGGATTAAACGGCTTGGTTCACGAGTTTACTTAATTAAAAAAATACATTTTTTTTTTCTGTAACTAAATTCTAATTATAATTCTAATTAAAATCTAAATAAACTTTAATATAATTCAAATACAAACAAAAAAAAACTATAAATCATCTATGTGTTGGCTAAAAAAATAACATGACCCAAATGCAAAATCAACTTAACAAAAAACACTTTTGTGACCCTTTATTTGCGGGTTGATTCATCAACCCGACTCATCACAGGTTCAACTCAAGTGAAGTGGTGAGCTGGGTTCTTGATAAGCCGGGTCAAAAATTAATCCGTATTGAAATTTGTAAAAGAATTTCAACTCAATCCAACCTGAATCTGAGATGAGTCGGATTGGCTCGCATGTTCCAAACCAACAGTTCTATCAAATAATTATGAATGACGAAAAGAACAAAGTGATATAAAGACTACTGAACAATTTTATTTAGCATAATGATATCAATATAATGATTTGAATTGGTGATACATTTAAGAATTACCTACCAATTAATAAGAAAATACAAACATGTCTTGATTAAAGAAATAAGTTGTGGCATGATTATTGCTAAATAATGATACTTAATAAGGTTAATTTGGTAAAAAATGAGATATTGAGAGACAATTCCATTTATAAATATATTTTTTCATAAATACATCACTAGTAGCAAATAAGTTTGATTAAATAAAATCAACATAAATAAACAAAATTCATTACTCGTGTTTTTTCTCACTCAGATTTTTTTCATATATAATATAAAAGCTCGTTCCAGCCAAGTGCGCGTGCATAGTTACGGGGAAAGTTACTCTTTTTCTTAATTTTGCAATATACTTCAATAATTACGCATCTTTTAAATAAGGTTGCTTCAAATTTTCTTAAAAAAATTAATCAAATTACTTCCAAAATAAGAAAAAAAAAATGTATGGCGTTAAATAATATAACTCATACCAATTTGACATATCGACAAAGATTGAGTTTATAATGCAGCCAAAATAGATTTGCAAATTATGATGACACTTGGCATTATTATATACACTCATCAACTTTTTAACTTTTAAGTAAAAGTTTTCAGTTGTTGTCAAAGATAAAAAAATAAAAATAAAAGTGGGAGTGATAGATACTGCAAATCACACAGTAATATTATAACAAACACCTTTTTAAATATCAATTAGCGTTTAAAATTAAAAAAAAAAAACGTGAATTAGAGATTAAAGTAGAATTTTGACCTCAAACATTATACAACAACTACGTATATTTTTTATTACAGAAAATTCTCTGGTGTTTAATTTAATGCATTCTGAATGAGAGCAATACCATTTGCTAGAGTTGTTTTGTGAATTTGTTCTGTGAAAATATATGCTATAATGTGGAGTATTAATTGAATATGCATGTGCATGGTCATGGTGTATCACTTTGATTATTGAATATATAATATGTGTTGAATTTAAACACATTGTGTAGTTAGTGAATGTGACATGTTCTAAGTTAGTATAAGGTGTGTTATTGTCAGAGTTATATAGTTTGATTTAATGTGGGTACACATTAAAGTACACAGTTTGTACACAGTTTGTACAAAAGTATAGATACAGAAAAGAAGAGGAAGCATCCTTGTTACAGGGTATGTCAATTTTTTTATTCAATTCAAAAATTCAAAAATGGCATTTAGTCAAATGGACACAAAAAACCCAGCTGCATTTAATGATGCTAACAACAACAACAAGTAGTAGCAGTAGTTGCTAATTAAGGGTCTCAATCAATCATTTTTTATTTTATTTTATTATTATTATTTTCTGAATAATTAATTAATCATGCATGCACAATTCAACATTTGAATTTTTCTCATATAATAATAGTGATTATGGTGGATTTAGTATTGCTTAAGAATAGTCAACCACTTAATCAAAATGAGTTACAGGATTAGTTGCTGACTAGACCGTGGTTTAAGAATAAACCACTTGCATAAAAAACAAAGCGCGTTATTAATAAACCTAAAATGCGAGTGTGCATAGATTCTCCCTCGTATTGCTTCAAAGCCACGTCTATGCCACCAATTCAGTAACACTTATGTGAGTGTGTCATAAAATCATAACCATCATCACCTTCGGATCTGTCACTGTGACTGTGACTTTCCTTTTTTTTTATTTTTTTATTTTTTTTTCTCATACACTCTCCTCAATTTGCCGCAAGTTTCGCATTATTAATTAAAATTTGGGTATCGTATTATAATATTTATTTTTTGTATTTGCATTTTTTAAATATTTGTCCATTGACTATCATTATTTTAATCACCCCATTACTCAATGTCTGAAACAATATTTAAAACAGTCAAGAACAACTAACCTATACAGAATGGATATTTAATTTCATTTTTTATTCACTGATGATGGTAAATTTTTGTTGATTTTGTAATATTTTATGAGGTGTTTAGATCTTCATATTTTGTCTTAATTATAAAACATAATGAATAAATTTACTCTTGAATACAATTTAATTAAAAATATAATTTACATTTTATTACTTGTTAATAACTTCAAATAAATTTAAATCTACTTTAACAGAATTATAAACCCTAAACATCATAAAGCTGAAGAATGTTCTATTTAATGAGAAATTTCGTCTATAATTCTTTTAATATACGTGTAAACTTATCTAACTAACAAATAGTTTCAATTCTATAAATAAAATGTGTCTTCTATGAAGTAAATTAGAGAAAATTTCACAATATATATAATATCAGTTGTATAAGTATACATAATAAATTGTGTGATATTATTCAAAAGGATATATAGTTAATTAGTTGTGTAATATAATTTTTTTAAAATTTAATATATTGAAAAACTTTTATAGTAGTATTGGGCAAGTTGGATGGTAGGATATTTATATCACCTACTCATAATTTTATTTTATTTTTTTGTGTGGATAACTATGTATATCTGGACCAATGCTCATTTACTGAGTTTTTAATTTTTATTTTTTACAAATATTTCATTGAATTTTAATTGGTTTGTCATCCCTAATTAAAAAAGACTAAACAAATTAAGACTTTGTGCATGATGGATGGACCACTAAGGTGTGGTACTATCAAGTAAAGAGTGAAAGGGAGAGAATAAGACAATTGTGAATAAAATCAAATTCACAATTCATATTATTATAATGTATTGATTTTGATTGGTGCTGAGCCCAGCAGATATTGGGCTTGGGCGTCTACCATTCGGTCTGTTCTTATTTGCACCCCCTCGTTGCTGTTCAAACCCACAATGCAAGAATTCCTATGATAGTAACAGAAACGCATGGAATTGTTGGCATTGAAAGTCAAGAACAATGAAGCAAATTATTAGTAAGAGGAATTTTATTATTTACTAGGATAGTGATTGTTTAAATTACTATTTTAGCATAAATGACTCGAAATGATAAATAAAATTAACTAGAAAGTAAAATAAACCATAGAATTCAAGAAATAACAACCAAATAGGCAGTGAAATGATAATAATTAGACAAAATAGTGAATAAAATTACCCTTATAATTTTACTAAGTTTCCTAAAAGTCATAATAAGCATTATTATGAAGTTTAACATAGTGGTTATGCTTGTTGGGTCATTTCTTTTTGCACCCTCAAAGTTTTCAAGTACACCTGATAGTGGTTAAAATATCAAATTGTCCCCTTGTCAATGCCGCTGCGACCATACTTTTGTCCTTGCCGCTACACTTGTTTATGTGTTGTGTTATAAATTGACGTTTGTTTTAAAGAAAGAAAAAAAAACTTGTAATATGCAAGAAATTTTCAGATATCATTCAGAGAAAAAAGTGTCAAATTGAACGATCTGAAAGTAAAAAATGACAAAATTTAGAAGGTTTTTTTCATGCAAATAATTTTTTAATTACACATTTAAAAAAGAAGTTTAGATTACATCATCTGAAAATTAAAAATGACTTGCAAATTGTAAAATAAAATAAAAAATGTGCCAAAAATTATTTTTGGGTTATGTAATTTAGAAGTCCTTTTTTAGGCTAAATGCAAATTTGTATATTTATGAAGGTGTAGAAAGAAAGTATGGGAGTGGAAAAAGAAATTCCCTTGCTTTTAATCTAATTGCCCTTCATTTCGATCCAAGTGATATGAAGCCCATTAAAGTTGATAAAAAAAATGGGTTAACCATGGTGGTTTAGATGGTTTGGTTTATCGTTTATGTGATTAACAGCAGTTTAAGTTAAAGTTAATAATTATACGGTACACTATATGCTTAATGGGAGTGAATTAATGGCAATTAATGTTAATATTGTGGTCTAGTGATAATTAAAACCCTAAGGTAGCGGGACTTATAATAGGTTAGGTTATCACTTTAATTTGATTGATTAGGGTAACTTTTTTTTTTCTCACAAGAATCGTTTTAAGTTAACAATAAATTCATAATTTACATTTGATAATCTTTTTTACTTAATATTAATAAGGATTCTCATATTTTAACTTACTTTATTTTTTGACTCATTTTTAACCCATCATCTTAATCATTATTAGATCATCACACCACGTCACTATAAAAATAAAAAAATATAATCTAATAGAAATGAGTAAAAAAAAATAGATTAAAATATTATTTTCTTAATAATAAATATGAGATGTTATGGTTAATATATATGGAAAAAGTAAATTTTTTTTTTTTTTTTACCTGCGTGAATGAGTGAATGTCTTGTCGAATCCAAAATGAAAGAGAAGCAGAGTAGTTGAGATTCGTTCTGAGACAGAGTTTCGTTTTCACGTTGATGTTCAACTCAATAGAGAGGGATGAAATTAAGAGTTGACCTTTCATTGCCATAATAAGAGACTCAAATTGGAAGATGCAAATCTGACTCTCTCTTTCTCTGTGATTTGTTCTTTCCATTGATGGCGTGTGAGGAAGTGCTTCATTCGAGGCCTCTGTTCCTCACGATCTACACCGTTGTCATCATTGGCATCGTTTTTTCCTCACTCTACGTCTTCTCCGCTATTCGCTACCCCTCCACCAACCCCTCTTCTTGGTCGCTTTCAAGTACCCTTCACTTAACTCTATGCTTTTTTTCACACTCTTATTTATACTCATTTTCTCGTAAAATTCACACCTTTTTTCTTACTTCTTTGAATGTGACATACCCTTTGGTCAGTTTTAAATCTGTTGTTAATCTTCCTTAGTTGGAGATATATAATGTTTGAGTAATTGACATTGCTTCCACTTTTGCGTCCTTTAATGCACTGTAATGTGTTAGGGGGGCCTTTTGTATGTGACACTTGAAATACATTGAGCTTCTTTTTGTGTTTTCCTTTTTGACCCTTTATTTATTTCATATGTGGGTGTGATTCAAATTCAAACCTTGAACTGTGCATGTTTTTCAGATGCGGATGTTCGTCTTGCAGAACAAACGCTCAACGGTTCTCGGTTGCCAACCGGATATGCTGTGCCTTCGGTTCCTCCGGAGGCACGAAATGTGAGGACAAGACCTATTTTGGATGTTCCTCCACGCAATAAAGAGATGCCACCTTTTCAGGCTTTCAGATTGACCAAAGAATTGATTCAGAAAAGGGTGAAAGATAACATTATAATAGTGACCTTTGGTAACTATGCCTTCATGGACTTTATTCTGACCTGGGTTCAACAGTTGAATGATCTGGAAGTTTCTAATTATCTTGTGGGTGAGTGTTTCAATTTAAGGCTTCTAACTTTCACTATCATGAGTTTTGGTATCGCCCTTGATAGAGATGCATATCCAGTATTGTGTACTGTTGACCAGAGTTTGTAAAAGGGGTTTGAAATTTACCTTTTAGGTGCAATGGACAACAAGTTGTTGGAGGCGCTTTATTGGAAAGGGATACCAGTTTTTGACATGGGTAGCCATATGAGTACAGAAGATGTTGGCTGGGGGTCTCCAACATTTCATAAAATGGGGAGAGAAAAAGTTATTCTGATCAACTTGATCCTGCCTCTCGGTTACGAGCTGTTGATGTGTGACACTGACATGGTTTGGTTGAAGGTGCTTTTCTCTATTTCTCAATACATGTTCAGTTTTAACATTTAAGGGTGTGATTCATATGCTAGCTGTGCTTATTATGAATCATCCAAATTTTAGTAGTAGCTGCAAAATGTGTACGATTACAGCATTTCATCTTCTTATTTATTTATTTATTTTATCAATGTATTATTAGTTTCTTTTCCAGCTTGTTAATTCTCTTTTCCTATCCGGTGTCCTTTCTTTATTTTGTTTACACTTCTTTGTGTGCAATTATTGTGGGACTTCTTATCTGTTATGTTCAATATACATAATCATCTTTTAAGGAAATCGCCTACCACATTATGTAATTGTTCTTAGATATATTTTATTCTTAAAACTTATATGCAATTATGTGATCATGGAGCAGAACCCACTTCCATATCTCGCCCGTTATCCTGGAGCAGATGTTTTAACATCCAGTGATCAAGTTGTTCCAACAGTGGTTGATGATAGTCTGGAAATTTGGCAAGAAGGTGAATATTTTTGTAAAATATAAGGAGCAGAACTTACTGCTTTGATTTTTACTGTTCCCATATTGGTGTTTGGTAGTAGTTCTTCACTTCCGACAATTTTGAGTTATATTGAACTTTACTGCAAGTCAAAATCAAATGACATATACGGTTTGAAAATGTTTCTTATATGAATGATGGAGAACCTTTTATACAAATTCCATTTCTGGCATTATTTTTGTGTTTCTTATCAGTTGTTTGCTATGGCTTAAGATTAGAAGCCAGCAAAAAATACTATCCAACATGCAAACTTGGTCTAAGACTCTGAAACTTTTATTATATTATGTGTCTTGTCTCTATTTAGGAACAAAAGATAATCTTATTGAAGTTAGTGCACATTCTTTGGCATATCAAATTAAAAATACCACACATTGAAGTTATTTTCTACCTGATTTTTGCTTTGAATCTAAATGCTCTTTTTCACTTATTTAACCTCTTGGTACCTAATTCTATTTCATTTATTATCACACTTTATTAGCTTTAATGGAACAGATATGATTGTATCTATCACCTTGTGTAGTTGGTGCTGCCTACAACATAGGAATTTTCCATTGGAGACCTACCGAGTCTGCAATAAAATTAGCAAAGGAATGGAAAGAACTGCTCCTAGCTGATGACAAGATATGGGATCAGAATGGTTTCAATGATCTTGTTCACAGGCAGTTAGGACCGTCAGTTGATGAGGACAGTGGACTTGTTTATGCTTATGATGGAACTCTAAAGCTAGGAATTTTGCCTTCAAGCATCTTTTGTAGTGGACATACATATTTTGTCCAGGTAGGATCTAATTTCATTTTCAAGTTCCTTCTTTTTGAATTATATATGTTATATACTTTATGTCTTAGTGAACCTTAGGGAAACAAACTATGTCAGTTGTTCCTAAGAATGTACTTGCATTCATTATTGTAGGCTATGTATCAGCAACTCAGATTGGAGCCATATGCAGTGCACACAACATTTCAATATGCAGGCACTGAAGGAAAACGCCACCGACTTCGAGAAGCCATGCTTTTCCGTGACCCACCAGAATACTATAATCCTTCTGGTAATTAGTTATTTCTCCCTCAATTTTGGTTAGCATATATTTGCTTTGTATTCTTGCTGAAAACCCATAATTGGTACTTAATGTTTCAATGCATTATTTTCATTATTTGCATGTGGTTGATATATTGACTCCCCCATGAGGAACCTTTGCAGGGGGGTTCTTGTCATTCAAGCCATCTATTCCAAAAAGCTTGTTGCTAAGTGGGAACCATACCATCGAATCGCATTTTACACTTGTTAATTACCAAGTATGCATGTATCGACCTGATCCTTTTCACTTCTGCATTTTTAATGGAAATTGTGATGTTGCATCTCCTCATTTAAGTTGTACATGAACTTGTCCAGATAAAACAGATCAGAACAGCACTTGCTATTGCTTCGCTTTTGAACAGAACACTGGTGAGAACTATTTTCTGGTATCATAAAATGCTTATGTTATTACACTTTGAATTGAAAATGTCTCATATCATCACTCTCAAGCACTGTTAAGTAACTTACAAGTTCTGCAAGTTATCAACCATTAGCAATTACATGAAAGTTGCAGTGAACTTGTACTTTTTTGGCACAATATTTACTCATTAAGCTTGTTTGGCATTTTTGACATGCAGATAGTTCACAATTTAATAAAAATCCTTAATGTTAGTGCTAAACTATAGAAGGAAAGAGAATGACATTGAGCTGAAAGTGTGTTTTTGAGACAACAACTGGTACTTTGTTTATATTAAGCAGTCCTATCATCCAACATAAAAAGATTGTAATAACTTTTTTATGGCATAACATGTTGCCATGGTTGATAAATGTGGTCAACACTTATTCCTAGAGCATTTGATACAGCTGGTATGGGGTTTCTTAATGATTATGATTAATGATTTCTCTTTTGCGGTGTATTTTCACTTCAGAAATTATATAATTTGATCTTAACTGGGTTCTTTATGTGTATGTGTTTAGGTTGTGCCTCCATTATGGTGCAGGGTTGATAGGCTATGGTTTCCCCATCCTGGTGTTTTGGAGGGGTCTATGACTAGACAACCTTTTCTCTGTCCACTGGATCATGTATTTGAGGTATCTCCAGTTTGATCAAGTGGCTCATAAATTATTTCCCAGTTTGATGAATAACACAGCCTTAGAAATTTTGTTGATAACTGCATAGGGTTTGTTTGTACAAACTTCCACATAAGAATTTCTGGAAGAGAAAAGTAAGAAGAAAAAATAGAATGAGTTTCTTCATAACTTAAAATTAGCTTATGAATGTTAAAAAATAAAAATTTTGAAAAACTAAATGAGTGTGCTTCTACAATTAGCTTGTTATAGAGGAGCTAATTTCATTTTTTTTCTAGAAGTTTTTATAGAAAAGTTTGCCCAATCAAATTGAATGTGAATCTTTTGAATTTCAATTTGTGGGATGACAAGAGAAGAATAACTTCATATATATGTAAATAAAAGGTTTTTGTTACAATTGTAGGCCTTAAATTACTGACGAAAGAAATATTAGACAAACATGGGAAAATCTAAGAGTCCATGATAGAAGTTACGACAAAATGTATTTTGATGGTATTATTTGTATCTTACCACTTCTGGTCCATAATCTACATGATTATTTATTTTTTAAGAAAGCTTGTATAATTATTTTAGGCATTCGACTCAGATTAAACATGGTGTCCCTTCGATGCATAAAACTAACAGGGAAATTCTATGCTTTATTTCATTAATTATTTTTTGTATGGTTTAAATTTTTTTGGCATTCACTGATTCAGATCTCCATGTTTTCTTGAATTAGATGTAGTCTTTAAGTGGGATACAGAGAGAAGAACTCTGCAGATTAATACTAAAGAATATTTTTTAATTATAAGATTTAATGTAACCTCTTGCCTCTCTTCTGTGTACATAATCAAACATTTTTTCTCATTGTCGTGTGCTCTGCTGTGGAAATGTACTCTGTTGCAGGTAAATGTCATGTTGAAACAACTTCCAGAGGAAGAGTTTGGCCCCGGAATAGATATTAGAGAGTACTCGTTACTTGACAACCCCTCCCTCCCCTCAGAGGTGAATTACATGTCATTTTCATGTGAAATTGTGATTTTTCCTTTCTTCCTTGTATCTTACTCGGGAAACTTATGCTGGGTTTCTTGAATTCAGGTGAAGAAGTCATGGCTTGATGTTCAGCTCTGTAAGGAAGGAGCCCAAGATTGTTTTGCATCAAATAATGCCACTGTTGGGGGAATACTCAAATTTCCAAGGCATAGCAATGAAGAAACGGTACTTAAAAATTTGATCCATTTAAGAGTTGTTTTATGTATTTCCAAGTCAACCCTATAAACAAAGTACATATTTGTGTGCCAGATCTTTTTTCGTTATACCGAGTATATTATTAACTTGCATCAAGGATAAGCAGCTGATTCGGAATGCTCACTTAGAGTATGGTGTGAGAAATCTTAGTTATGTCTGCAGTATGAAAATCAAATCTGAATCTCAAAAGAAGTAATTTTTGGTGTCCAACTTGTAATTATGCTGGAATCTTTACCAATCACCCAAACATAAAATTCAATTTTCTTCCTTCCAAAGTAATTCCTCCAAAATATCTTCACGTGAAGACTTTCTACACCAACTACTCAAATATGTAAGATCACTGGTTTCTTCTGTAGGCAGCTTTCTACCCTTTTTTTTCCTGGAATATGAAGAACACTGTTCTAAGAATTGCATGATGGGAGGGTCCTTTCATGTAGGTAGTGGCCACCCTTACCACAGCCTCATGCCATCAAAATTGAGCCCTTCGGTTTATCAAATAATTCGTAATTCCTTTTTTTTTTTTTCATTTTCTGGTCAGATAAATATATTTTTGGCTGAGAGATGGATGAGGTGTTGACAAAAATACAAATTGGCTTTGCACAATTTTCAGGTTACATATAAAAAACTCTGATCCTGGTTGTTTTTACTTGAATTTGCAGTACATGAAAGTATTTTCCTCGTTCAAGGATGTAAAAGTCATCCAGTTCTCTTCAATGCAAGACGCTTTCACAGGTTTCAGCGACAAGGCAAGCACTACTTCACTCATTTATTTTGAAGTTTCACTTTTCTACTAATGGAAAAAAAAAAAAAATTGCGAAGACATTCATGTTTATCATGTCCTGAGCCATGCATATTTTTATCAGAAAAGGGAGGACAAATTTAGAAACCGTGTTAAACGGTATGTGGGTATATGGTGCTGCGTGCTTGATCACACTCCTGGCCACATTTATTACGATATGTACTGGGATGAGAAACCTGAATGGAAGCCTCTCCCTCCTCAAACTTCTGCAGATGATCATCCACCATGGTGAGGTCAACTTCAGGTTAATGTTTGTTTCAACACTAAGGACAGGAGATACAAAGAAGAGATTTCATTAAAAGGTGATTTGGTTTCCAACTCATTGCCAAGATCAAGATTACTCACAGAAGTTCGGAATCTGTGTCCACATTGATGATGCTAGTTGTTAGAGAGATGAGAAAATGTCGTTCTTGTGTAACAATGGGAAGAGCATGTAATTATTAAAACAGGAACAACTGATTGCACCATCCCTTTTCAAATTTTGGTCACTGTTTAGCATTATCTGTTCTGTTGGGAGTAAAATTCCTAGACTTCCTAATTGAAAAAATATTTTACTGAAGACAAAGTCAGTTAAAAGCTCAAGTATTTGATGCAAAAGATACTGATGAACCATTATTAATTAAACCAGTTTCGCCTCTAGTGTCACGTGACTAGACCAAGACAACTAAATCTTTAATACAAAAAATAGAGTGTAACGGAAAAACACTGCTACAGTATGTTCTATGAATAGAAGAGTTACGACGTAGGGGCTATTTATTGTTATGCTCTCAAATTCACGTTCTTCTGCGCAAGACGAGATTTTTTATACCTGTAATCAATAATGAAGTTAAGATGAGAATCTGGGTAGTATACCAATTGACGTTGAAGTATATAACAAAATGGGCTAATGGAAAATTAGCGTTGCTTGGATCTGGAATATCGCAATCATTCCTTTCAATTTCTTCGCAGAACCACCAAACTGGGAACTTCAGCATTGTTAAGAGACGACACAGGGTCCCCGTATTGATTCAGCTGTCATTAAGCTGTTTGAGGAAATGCAACAGAGAGCTCTACGTGCGAAAGATATTCATTTTCAGCTTGTTGATTATATCAAATTGTCCCTCAGAAAACCCAAAATTGTGACTGCTACTGTTGCCCATTGTGCAGCATTAAAGTTAGGTGCTCTGGCTCACCTCCCAAACTCAACATCTCTACTCACTGTCTATTCTAAGGCTGGAGATTTTGTCTCTTCAAAGGGTTTGTTTGATGAGATTCCCAATAGAGATGTGATTGCTTGGAATGCTATTGTTGCAGCATCTCTTGAAAATAAATACTATAGAACAGCAATGGACTTCTTAGAGAAAATGATCAAGGGCAAAACTGGGTTTGATTCTACTACTCTATTGCTTATGGTGTCAGCTTCTTCACTCATAAAAAACTTTGACCAAGGACGGGTAATTCATTGTGTGAGTATAAAATCTGGGATGCTAACGGATCTCAGTTTAGGTAATGCTCTTATTGACATGTATGCTAAGTGTGGTGATCTAAGCTCTTCCGAGGGTGTATCCCAAGAGATGGAAAGTAAAGATATTATTTCGTGGAATTCAATGATGACAGGCAGTATTTACAATGGGGATCCAGTGAAAGCATTGTATTACTTCAAAAGGGTGAGTTTTTCTGAAGAAACAGCAGACAGTGTCAGTCTATCTTGTGCCATTTCAGCATCTTCAAGTTTGGGAGAGCTGGCTCTTGGCCAGTCCATTCACGGGCTGGGAATCAAGCTAGGCTACAAGGACAGCACGCACGTTTCAGTTGCCAACTCTCTCATTTCATTATATTCACAATGTGAGGACATCAAAGCTGCTGAAACAGTGTTCAGAGAAATAACACTCAAAGATACTGTTTCCTGGAATGCAATGATGGAAGGGTTTGCTTCAAATGGAAAAATTAATGAAGTATTTGATCTTCTGGTTGAAATGCAAATAGTAGGGTCTTTCCCACCTGATATGGTGACATTGACTACTATACTTCCACTTTGTGCGGAACTGATGCTCTACAGAGAAGGAAGAACTATCCATGGATTTGCAATTAGAAGACAAATGATGGTATCTCATCATGTTATGTTACTAAACAGCCTGATAGACATGTATTCAAAGTGCAACCTGGTGGAGAAAGCTGAGCTCTTGTTCAATTCTACCACAGAGAAGGACCCCGTAACATGGAATATAATGATATCTTGCTATTCCCATAACAGGTATTCGGATGAAGCTAAAAAATTGTTCAGAGAGATGCTACGTTGGGGCCTAAATGGTAGTTCATCTACTGTTTTTGCTATTCTTTCTTCTTGTGACTCCTTTAACAGTCTCCATTTCGGAAAATCAGTTCACTGCTGGCAGTTAAAATCTGGATTTTTGAACCACATTCTTTTAGTAAATTCTCTCATGCACATGTATATCAATTGTGAATATTTAGCTGCCAGTTTTTCAATTTTGCATGAGAATTCTGCTTTAGCAGATATAGCCTCATGGAACACACTAATTGTGGGTTGTGTGCGATGCAACCATTTCAGAGAGGCTCTAGATATTTTCAAGTTGATGAGACAGGAACCTCCTTTCAACTATGACTCCATAACCCTTGTAAATATCTTGTCTGCCTGTGCAAACCTGGAACTATCCAGCCTAGGAAAGTCTCTGCATGGCCTTGCACTTAAGACTCCATTGGGATCAGATACTCGGGTTCAGAACTCATTAATTACTATGTATGACAGATGCAGAGACATCAACAGTGCCAAAGTAGTCTTCAAATTCTGTTCCATTCCCAATCTTTGCTCATGGAATTGCATAATCTCAGCTTTATCTCATAATGGAGAAAGTAGAGAAGCATTGGGACTATTTCGCCATCTTCAGTTTGAACCAAACGTGATCACCATTGTTAGTCTTCTCTCTGCTTGCACTCAAATCGGCGTCCTAAGACATGGAAAACAGGCCCATGGCCATGTGTTCAGGACTGGCATCGGAGATAATTCTTTCATATCAGCAGCTCTTATAGATTTCTACAGCAACTGTGGAAGATTGGACACTGCCCTACACGTATTCAGACATGCAAAGGAGAAGTCGGAATCAGCTTGGAATTCAATGATTTCTGCATATGGATATCATGGAAACGGTGAGAAAGCAGTCAAACTCTTCAATGAGATGTGCGAGTCAGGAGAAAGGGTGAGCAAAAGCACTTTTGTTAGCCTTTTATCTGCATGCAGGCATTCAGGGCTTGTGAACCAAGGCATTTGGTACTATGAGTGTATGTTGGAGAAATATGGAGTACAAGCTGGGACTGAGCATCAAGTATATGTGGTTGACATGCTTGGGAGATCAGGTAGATTGAATGAGGCTTATGAGTTTGCTAAGGGGTGTGACAGTTCAGGTGTTTGGGGAACTCTCCTAAGTGCATGCAACTATCATGGAGAACTCAAGTTGGGAAAAATAGTTGCTCAACATCTCTTTCAACTGGAACCTCACAATGTTGGATATTACATATCATTGTCAAACATGTATGTAGCTGCAGGAAGCTGGAAAGATGCTACCGACTTGAGACAATTAATCCAGGATTTAGGTTTAAGAAAAACCCCAGGTTATAGTCTTATTGATTTTGATTTCTGATAAAAATTTTAAAAAGATAGTTATTTCACTTCGAGGTCACACCTTGGTATAAATAGCAATATTTACATATGGACACTGTTACTTTCGCACCAAATAAATCTTTACATCCACTTTTCATTCTCTATTTTACGCTTTAATCTTTCTTTCTCTTTAAGAATACAACAAAAAAATAGCTTTTTTTTTAATGAACATTGATGTTAAAACTATTAAACTATTAATGATCAAAACCTTGGTAGTCGATGATTTAATTAATTGATAACCGATAAGTTACTTTTAGTTAATAAATTGATTTTTAGTTGATAAAATTTCTAAACTAATAAATTTAATTAATTAATTAAAAATATTTTGCAAATTGGTTAACAAATTTTAATAAATGCTATACAACATAAAATAAAATATAAAATGATTAAATAAACTTTCTTGTATAAATGAAATTTGTATGTTTTAAAATAAAAATATATTATTATATAATTATAATTTAATATATTTTTGTAAATAAATAAATTCTTACAAAACTTTTTAATATTTGTATAAATAATTAAATTGTATAGTTTTTTTTTATTTGAACATATCATATTATTTAAAATGCTCATGTATTCAAATTTTTATTACATTAAATTTGACTTCTACAATTTTTATATAACATTATATAAAAAACATTAGTTTCTAAAATATACAATTTTAATCTTTTTTAAATTTAAATTAAACCCTAAACCCTACATTAATTAAAAAATAACTAACAAATACTAAAAATAATGCATTAATTACATCTATAAAATTAAAATAAATAATAGTGGGTAAAAATACCAAAACGAGTAACAAGGAAAATATTAAATGACATAAAAATAAAGTATATTTTGAAAAATTCAAAAAAGAATACTTTAATACATTCAACATATCTATCAAATTCTTTACTCAATCTAAATTATAAGTAAACTAACCTACTAACAATCTTATTATGTTACCAAATATTCATGTTTTGTAGTTATTTCTTATTGCAAGAGAATGAAATGAAAAGTTCCGATAATAAAGTTAAATGAAATAATTCATAAATTAAATTACATGAAATAATTCATAAATTATTTGTTATATTCTCATTTCAAAATTTCTGCTACATCCAATCATCATTAACCACAGAACAGGATGAACCACAAGAAAAAGTAGACATTCGAAACTACCATTTTAAATTGTAGGACAAAATCACAACGACTATACTTCTATTGTATCTGTCTAGCCAACAGTTGAATCATTAAATCGACAATAATCTCCATTTTTCAAGAGTAAAACAATATTCATCAAGATTAACAACTTTCTCAACGGCAACATATTCCAAACAGACAGTAGATATCTATCTAAATCAAGTAGCATGGGAATGAAAGTAAACTTCGATACATACTCAACTGAAATTATATGCCGAAGTGGCGATAAACCCAATCTGACGTCATGATGTTCCAATGGATTTGGGACATTCAATGAAAATCTCGACCAATTAAACCCATGTAATATTCAGATTCACCCACCCAAGTCGTAGCAAAACTGGTGATAAGTAACTGCAGTAATATAAGGGTAAATGTACAAATGCACCAACCAACATAAGCATGTATGCAGGCTCTTCTATTCACTGAGAAAGTTGCCATTGGTAAAAATGGCAATCTTATATTTCAAGGCATCAAATTAACCAAATCTGAGATCCCATGAAAAGCTCAAACTGATGCAATGTTGTAATGGTGAAAGAACAACTGCAACACAACAAAATATAGTCAGTTTCCATGTGCCACGTCATGCGTTCTAAGAGGAATAAAAATGCACTAGGACGAACCAGCCTGAGTATGGAATCAGTCATCAAGGTAGTAATAAGACCCAGCAGACTTTTGTTCTCTGTCCTTGGTTGAATCAAGTTTGTTGATCCTTGGGCGAAAATTAGTTGGGTCTCTTCTAAATGTGATATCAAGATGCTGCAGAAATGAAGGAATACATTATATATATTATGCATGTATAAGCAAAAGGCACAACAGATCGAAAGTTAAAAGGTATAGGTACCAGAACAATGTATGATGAAACTCACCGATAAGAAAAGGTTCATCCCAGACAACAATGATTGAGGAGAATTTGCAACACAATCAATTGATGGTTGACCCGCATAAACAATAACTCTGTCTGCGAGATAAGTTGCCATGATGAAATCATGCTCAACGACAAAAGCCGTTTTCTTTGCATGAAGAATAAACCTCTTGATCACTTTAGCAGCATGAATTCGCTGTTCAGAATCTAGATATGCACTTGGCTCATCTATCAGATAGATATCTGCAGGCTGTTATGGTAGGATAGCAACAGATCAGAAACAAGAGGGATGCATGCATCTTAAGGGAGATCAAAGCACACAACAAAACCAAGTGGTACAATTCAAACAATCTGGCAACAGAATTAGCATGGATATGTCTACAGGCCACTAAAGTAGAACAGTAATGCATCAGGAAATTGCTATCTAGATTTAAGAGACAGGAGGCATGCAACAAATCCATGCAATCCCACAAAAGTTGACAACGGGATTAGCACCAAACTCATTGTCACTACATGGAATGACACCGGACTTGACATTAGTTGCCTATAGAAAACAGGACGAAAGAAGTATGGGAAGAGCAACAAGGATAGAGGTGAATAAATAATCTAAAAACAGTTCTAGTGGACGAAACTTATAATACCTTGCCAAGACAGAGACACAGAGCAACTCTCTGCAACTCTCCTCCAGAAAGATTCACAACTTCTTGGTCCATTAACTGTTCGATAAGAAGTGGCTTCATCACATCTGAAACAAACTGGGGATGAGTATATGCATCACGTATTTTTTGATGTAGCAAGTGCCTAACAGTTGATTGGAACTTCGGACTAATCTTCTGAGGCTTGTATGAAACATTAAATTCAGGCATCTCCACATCAGATCCACCTTCTATGCTGTCAGGTTTCAATAAACCAGCCTGGATAATACCAAAGCAAGGTTAACACCAAAGCAATAAGTATTACTCAGTTTCATCAAGAACTAAGTATGACCAAAAGAATACCAGCATTCGAATGAATGTTGTCTTTCCTGTCCCATTCTCACCCAGCATCACAATAATCTGAGAATCAGTAAATTCTCCTTCAACTACACGAAGTTTAAAATTGCCTTGAGTTTTGGTCATTGTTGGGTACTTATAACGAGCATATGTCTGAGCTTCCTCAGCACTTTCCTGTGGAGTCTCAGCAACCTAGACACAGCAAGAGAGCAGGGTGTGCTTTGATAAAATTGAAAAACTGTGGATTTTAAAACTCGGTACTAAAATATACAGTAATGAAAAGTCAGCACTGATTTATAATGTTTAAAAATATTTCCCTTTTAAGGTATAGAAAATATGAGCATCTAATAATATAAATGATGTGACACTACATGAAATCATTTTTGCCGAATATATACAGCGAACTCCCACATACATAATATTTACAGTTTTTCACTCATTTTTTGCATGTTGAAAAAATCACCACTAAATTTCAGCACCAAATATTCTCATTTACCTCACCAGAATGGTTTAGAATAATAACCAAATGAGAGGAAGGAGATGCATGAAGCATAATATACCTTAAAGGTTAGTGAATCATCCCGGAACCTCAGATTTTCTGTCGGAACAAAGCCAGCCAAGAAAATGTTAATTCCTTCTCTGACAGAGAAAGGAAGTGTCACCACTCCATATGCACCAGGTTTGCCGTATAGACAGCAAATAAAGTCTGATAAGTAGTCCAAGACACTGAGATCGTGCTCTACAACAATTACATAACTGGAAAAAGAGAGAAACAAACATATTCATGATATTGGAAGTAATTTGGTGAAGAACATATGATACAGACAACATTTTTAAGCATGCAATACTAAGAGAAAAGGGCAAAAAACCTATTAGGCCTAAGCAATGATCGAATAACTTGTGCAGCTTTCAGCCTCTGTTTCACATCAAGATAACTAGATGGTTCGTCAAACATGTATATCTCAGCATTCTGGATTGCAACAACCGCAATGGCAAACCTTTGGAGCTCACCACCTGAAAGATCCCCCACATTACGATCTATAACTTGATTAAGCTCAAGATCAGCACAAAGCTCCTTCTTCATGTCTCTCTCATCTTTCTGGTCTAGCACCTGGCCCACATTTCCTTGCACAGCTTTTGGAATATGGTCAACATACTGAGGCTTGATGATAGCCTACATAAATCATATACAAATATATTAAAATATAAATAGCTGTGCAAATGTCGTTAACATACTAAGATTGCTGATACTATATATATATATATATATATATATATATATATATATATATATATATATATATATATATATATATACACACACACACACACACACACACTAACTATATTAAAATAAGTGCAAGTACTTGAAAAAATAAAAGCCATATTTTAATCATAACACTATTTTAGTGTGATCTGGAAAAAAAGTCAACTAACTAGATTTTAATGAACGAATATTCAGAGTGAGACATCAAGTAAGGATAAAGCAAAATTTTTAGAAAGGTTAAAAATTATGTAGGATAACTACCGAGGGATTACAATGCCTTCAGTTCAAGCACGCATCTTTATATATTACAAGGCCTTCAAATTTTGTATTACCATAATAACTATAATTATGTAGGACAAAACACAAATTATTCCATTCTTGAACATTACTTCTTTAATTTCAGGAAGTGAATTTTCAAAGAATAGTAACAATGAATGAATTTCTCAGATGAGCATGTATGGAATTAAAACAAGGAAACATTAAAAGAACTGAGACACCTAGCGGTGGCTGAACCCATTCCTAGTTGCTTCCTGCCAACTTCTAGTCCCCAAATGATTGACTCGCTTATAACATTATATTATTATTAGACATCCCCCCTCCATGTCTACCATTTTTCCTCCAACTACAAACTAGTCATTTATAGTATATGTGGTCTACCTTAAAATATGCATTTTGTGAAATGTAGTGAGACAATTTATTTCTTAAAACAAGGCATTTTGATGTATCAATCAATGTATGACACAGAGTCATTCATAGTAATTTGGTTAATTAGTATTTAAAACAAACGAAATAGAGCAATAGTTATAGCATTTCAATTTCAATAATGATACAGATTACAGAAGCAACAAATATCATTAATCAACTTGTGCTCTAACCATTCAGTTTTACGCTTGAACTTGATTGTTTCCTCATTCTAATGCGCTAATTAACTATTTTGGATTTATGATATTATCTTTGGATACCTATATATTAATTTTAAATGTTTATTGATCTTCATATATAAACCTATAACTTCTCTTTTATTGTAATACCTACAGTTTTTAAGTGCACTTTTGGGGAAGGGGGGCGGGGTGTAGTGCATAAATATACGATGTTATTTACAGCTAAATACATCATGCTTCTCCGACTATCAGGCATCACCATTGGTCGAAATTTTGCGATGGATAGTTTCCTTCCCACCGTGAGCTGCACTCCACCATAAATAAAGTTGCAGTACAATAATAAACTCTCCTAACTTCATTCCCAAACAACACTATCAATATCCCAACATATCCCAACTACGTTCCCAATTCCAACATTAACCTATCCCTCTCAGCCGAACCAATTATAACAAACTAGTTCCACGGACTAACATCACATAATTAACAATAGGTCCAGTGAGTAGAATAATGGGAAGAAGAAAGCAAATCCAGATCATTAAATCACACTGGTATCAATGAGCACACCACCTAGTCAGTATTAGACTGCCAGAGACTAAAACATTAAGACATCACCACATGAATCATATTAAACAGGGATGCAGACTTCACCTTCAAATCATCCTCGAGAATACGGGTAAAGTAATTCTGCAGTTCAGATCCTCGAAAGTATGTCAAAATTTCCTGCCAGTCAGGGGGATTCTGCCACCAAAAACAAAAATCAAACAAGCGCAACCAAAACCCAAACAACAAAGCAATAAAGAAAGGCAAGTTCAGGCTATTACAGTAAATCGACCCAAATTCGGCTTCAACTTCCCAGCCAAAACTTTAAGGGCAGTGGACTTCCCAATCCCATTCGTCCCGACCAACCCAAGCACCTGCCCGGGCCTTGGCACCGGCAACCTGCCACCACAACACAGTTCATCAGAAACACCAAACCCACAGCCTCAAATTTCAACCACGAAACAACACAGTGGACTAACCTATGCAGCTTAAAAGTATTGGGACCGTATCTATGAGTAGTATCCTTATCCAAGTCCTTTGGCAAGTTGATAATCTGAATAGCTTCAAAAGGACATTTCTACACAAACAAACAACTATCTCATCACATGAAAAAAAAAAAAAAAAAAAAAAAAAAAAAAACACCTGAAAACACAGTAACAGCATCTCCAACAATACCTTCACACAAATACCGCATCCAATGCACAATTCCTCAGAAATGTAAGCAATCTTGGAAGCTGAAGTAACCTCAATACACAATCTACCTGTAATGACAGCGAGTTCCCGTAAAGCCGTCCGAATTGAGGGAGTGAGGAAAATTAGGGTTTGGCATCGAAAGGAAGAAGAATCAGATCTTACCGGTTCTGACCACTGGACAACTCTTCTTGCATTCTTGGCGGCACTTCTTGGGTTTGCACCTGTCGTTGCTGACTATGGCAATACGCGTCAAGCGATCGGCCATGGCGGTGGAAGAGTTGAAGAAGACAAGATTCGTTTACCCTTTCGAAAGGAAGAGAGCAGAGCCGTGACAAAGGAAAGGCGTGTGGTGAGAACGTTTCGGACAAGCATATAGCATTAGGGTTACTTGCTTCAACCTGCAACTGTAATCGGGTATATGGGTTGGTTTCAGTATCGGGTCGGTTTTACACGAATTCTTGTACTAGAGTCTTCCTGTATAAACAAAAACGTATTTTTAATCATGATATTTAATCACAATAATAGTATTTCATTACAAAGAACTGTTATTATTACATAATCAGTTTTTCTAACACACTTTAAATTTCTTAAATAAATAATGTTAATTTGCATATATTTATTATGTGAAAAAAGTGTTTAATATTTAAAATTTAGTTTTTAATTTATATATTATTTTATATCCTGTCTTTACGCTTCATCTCCTTTTTAACTATTTCTGGTAGTAATGGCACCTAGGACTAGCGAGTGTGATTATTTCAAGTAAAAATTTCATCTAGTATATAATTAATAATTATGAAATTTTTGTCATATTTTCTTATTCATTGTTATATTTAAATTTGTCTTTTGATTATTTTATCTTTTAATTAAACATTTTTTATAAAAAAAATAAAAAATTATATTAAAATAATATACATCTTCTTTTTTATTTTATATCAAATATTAATAAAAGTTTTATACTTATATATAAATTCCAAATAAAAATAAATAAATAATAACTACATAAATGTTAAATGATTATAAAAGAAAAGTAGAAAGGATAATGTGTACTTAAAAATAAACTACAAAATTGAGAGTAAAAGATATTAATATACATAAAGTGTTTTTAAATTACTTACTCAAAGTTATTTTAATATTTTAAAATGAACATAAGTTTAAAGATAAGGAAGGACACATGTAAAAAATGATATATAAAAAATCAAATATTATTTATATTTATATTGAATTAATGTAAAAAATTTATGTCAAAACTGAAATAGGTTCACACAGTACCTATATTGTTATAGAACGACCAAAACTAATTTTAATAACTTGAATTGATTAACAAAAATCACTAAACATCAACTATTTGTTCCAAAATCATAATACATGGTTTGTTAAATTAGATGGTTCCTTTTAAACTAATTTTTTATCGTTAAAAAGACTACTTAATTATTTTTGGAAAAATATGAATCATATTTGTATTTCAAACACAAAAGAACGTTACTTTATTTTATTTTTTCTTTTATTTTATTTTTTATATTTTTTCAGATAATACATAATATTGATTTAAATGTGTAGAAATCTAAATCTAATTAAATTTGATTGATTCTTATATTTAAACTGAAAAAAAAAAGAACATTAATTTTCATATCGATTCAATTTGAGTGGTTGTTTTATAAAAAAAAAAAAAAAAAAAAAAAAAATTAAAATAATTTTTTTTTTATT
>Ga0214542_1001475_pt1 | contig 48227 bp, 30 predicted proteins | sample CNSS1metaG_FD_160096 | JGI IMG/M metagenome (GOLD analysis project Ga0214542, IMG submission 160096) | Root nodule microbial communities from cowpea collected in UCLA plant growth center, Los Angeles, California, USA - CNSS1 | ecosystem: Host-associated > Plants > Roots > Nodule | place: USA... | reverse complement strand
AAAAATATTTTTTTTTTTTTTTTAATTTAGGAAACCTGATTTATTTTTTCAATATTCTTTTACTAAATACCATCCCTACACACCACATACTTAATACAAGTTTTATATGTCAATTTTAGGGACATTTCATAGAAAAAAAAAACTTCATTGTGTTGTGCATTATTGTATGATTGTGATGGGCAAAAGTAGCACTGTCCGTAATTTGGGTCCTTAGACCCAATTTTTTCATAAAATAAACATTCCTGCAAAAAACAAATTCCAGTATAGATGCCTGTGAAAAAAAAATATAAAAAAACGATTAAAATGATACTTTAAACCGTTAAAATTGACTTCTCTTGCTACTTAGTTTTCATTTATGTTATATGTTCTGTTGGAATTTTAGATCATTCAAATCGTTTTACGTCATTTATAATTCAGAGAAAAAAAAGAAAAAAAACGATAATGATGATAAAACAAGACTATTTTGGGTAATTCTCTTCCATTTATGTAAAATCTGAGCATGATTATGTAAAAATGTGGTGTAGTATACATATTAAACTTCAACTAGAGGGTTTAACTTTTGTTTGCAATACTATTTTATTTTTATTCTCATGGGCTCAACTTCCCAACCATTGTGGCCCAGTTAACAGGCCCAAAGTTCACCACAACAGAAAACTATGTTTGAGGGTCAAAAAATGATAAGCGAAGATCAAATTATAATTATAAAAAAGTTTTATTTTATAGTTAGGGTTTAACTCTTGTTATAGCATAGTTATGATTCGACATGCAACCTACATCATAAATATATTAGTCATTTTAACATAAATTATTATTTATTTTATTTTTTTAGAAATTTAGATTAAGATAAAAAGTTACTGGAAGAAAAAAAAAGGAAGCCCACATGGAAAATTTAAAAAGTTGTTATATTTTCTAAAATTGCACCCAACTCGAATGCTTAAGTTAATCTCCATTCAACTATTTTTACTAGATAAATTAGATGTGACTTCCATGATCAACATGCAAATCATAATATATTTAGTATAATTAGAGTTCAAACTCAGATTTTTGTATAGCATTCAATATCACGTTATCATAAAATAGATAACGCGAAGTGTACTTTATGATAATCATAGAAATATCACAACTTCTTTATTACTTATGATTTACTTTGTTTATTTATCTCAAATATATCCAACATAGGTTGGGAAAGCAACAATCCAGAAGCTATTATTTTAAATACATTCGTAGGTGTTTAAAATTTTTTTATAAGAAATAAAAGTAGAAAATCTCATCGAAGACTAAGTGCGACGAATAATAATGGGAGCACCATATTGTGGCTTGAGAGTAAGAAAAGTAGTTGGAGCATGAACATAAGTGGGTGAGAGATGGAAAGAGAAGTGTTGAAGAATGAAAGCCAGAGCCATCTTTGCTTCTGTGAAGGCAAAGTTTTGACCAGGACAAATTCTTGAGCCCCAACCAAATGGATAGAAAGCAATATGGTCCTTTGAAGCTTTTGAGATCCCTTCATTGAATCTAGCTGGGTTGAACTCTTCAGGGTTATCCCAATAGTTGTTATCATAATGAAGAAGTAATAAGGGTAAACTCACTTCAACCCCTGCTGGAATTAACATGTTTCCCACTCTTGTTTCACACCAATTGTATTTGTAAAGGACTGCTACAGGAGGATATAATCTCAAAACTTCATACAGTATCATTGACACCTGCATATAGTCAAACACTTGAGGGTCATTTTTTATTTATTTATTCAAACTAATCATTACAACAACACACAATTGAACTTACAATCTTGAGATGATTAATGTCTTCATAGTCAAGTGTTTTTTTGCCAAAAATCTCCAACACCTCTGTTCTTGCCTTCTCTTGCCAATTTGGATGCATAGATAAAATAATCATAGTCCATGCAAGCAAGTTGGCCGTGGTCACTTGGCCAGCAAAGTATAACAACTTGCATTCCTCAATCACATCATCTATTGTTAAAGAATCACTTTGTTCTTTATATTGTAACAGTGTAGTTAGTAAATCATGCTCTTTTACTTTATTCTCTTTCATTGCCTGCTCTTTCTTCTCTATCATATCTCGTAACATAGTTTTGATTTGGATATCTAGATTGTACCTGCGCTTGTTCTTTGTGGTTGGTAAAAATCTATGTTCGTGCAATCATGAAAGCTAAAGTGAGTACAAATCATCCAAACATCTTTGTGAAGTTAGTATTTAGTTTAAAATATTAGGTTACACTTTAAGGCTCATTTTAGTTGAACAAGGTTTAAGTTTACATAAACAAACATAATGGTTTATGTGTTGTACCTGAAACCTGAGATATAGATGTTGTTCAAGGCTTCGTTGACCAAGATTTCTTGCTCCTTTTGCAGTTCAAAAATTTTCTTTCCTTCTTGGTAGCTACTTCCAAAGGTTGTTCGAGCTATCACATCACCAGTAAGAATGTCGAATTCTGAACAAACATTCACTTCATACCATCCACGAGCTTCTACCAATTTTTCCCATCGCTCGATCATGTTGCAACAGCTGCTTGAAAATGCTGGCACCATTGCCTGTAATATAACTTAAGCTATATATATCAACACTTACAAGATTGTCGCTTAACCTTGACTATAATCGTGTAAGATTGAACTATTTGATCATTGGTCATTGTTGGAATTGGATAATCGATAAAAAGTTACCATTTACTAGTATTTAAGACAAAAAGAGCATAGAAGGAAAGTGTTTGGAATATAAAAAAATTACCTTCAACTTCTCAAGGTGGAAAGCAGATGTTACCACCCTTCTACGTTTGCTCCAACTTTCGCCTTCTAACGAAGACAATCCTAACGATAGAATATCGACGAAAGGATTACGTGGTGGCTTCACAAAGTGCCCTTTATTGTTTGTTAAAACCAATCGTGCGAGTTCTGCATCTGCTATTATGAGTCTTGGTCTTCTTCCAAACCAACATAGTGATATTTTTCCTACATATATAACATTACTTTGATTAATCATTTGCTACAAAAGCAATAAAATTAACTTAATCCTAGTAAAAGTAACATGTTAGAAGTGCTTCTTAAGAGTGATGATGATGGTAAAACTAAGTTACCATGTTGCTGAACCATTTTGTGCTGGAAAGGGATGACTCGAGGGATAATGTGATGGTGGAGGGAGATGGTTTTTGATGATGCCTTTTGGACACAGTCCTTCATGTCTAAAGTGTCACCAGTAAAAAATTTGTATGAAGTTCCTCTGATCCCTTGCTTCCTCAACAATTTCTCAATTTTTCTAGGTCTCCACCACATAGTGTTCACAAAACTAATCATTACATAGAAAAGTAGTAAGGCAAAGCACCATGCCATAATTTTCAACGTGCTATATTCCATGTTTTTAAACTGGTAGAGCAAATAAAAGGGCTATTTCTACCACAATGAAATGAAGATAGAATAGTGGTGAAATTGAGGATTAATATAAGTGTGTCAAAGTATATTTTTTCTAAATATAACTATGGAAGAAACCTAAAGCTTTGATGAAAGAATATTTCTTTCAGGTGAATGGGCCAAGAAGATGCATTCAAGCTTTCAAAATCAAAACTTACGTACTTTATATAAAGGATTTGCCTTCTCTTACCTACTCTTTCTTATTTCAGTATTATTTGATGATTTTAAACTTCTAATCCTTATTAGTATTAATATATCATAATAATAATAAAATAAATTATAAGTTAAAAATTAGACATGAGAAATTTCTCTTGCCAATTTAATAAACTGGTTTACCATTTCAAAATTTACAAACTAAGACTTTATCATCTTATATCACTATAAATATTTTACATTTATTAAATGTTTTTCTATAATATGTTTACTTTAGTTTTAAATATCAATAATTTTAAAAGGAGTGTAGTATATATACAAATTCATGAAATAAAAATTATGTTCATTTTTGTTTTAATTGAACCACCCTCCCAATTAGTTAATGGGTACAGTGTTGCGTGGGCAAGTGCAATAAAATAGGTTAAGGCCATAAGTACTAATCTTCCAATTAGTTAATGGATGGACCCATGATTTACGATTTTTCCCTTTTGGTCAGAACCCTTTATGTATCAAATACTCCTATATCATGCATGTTTGTATATTCTAAACGATGGAAGTAACAAAAATTAACACGGATATATTAGATTTAGTACTACATGGATAAGGATCAATGTTGAAGTTGTATGTGAAGAGAAATGAAAAATCAATTTGAGAAAGAACATAGCAAAACATATATCACTATCACAACTTAATTTGTTTGTCTATATCAAGAAATTCAAGATTTTGAAAACATTAAATGTACTTGATTTTTGATTCCTGCTTACTTATTATTAGCATAGCATCTTATTGCATAAAACATACACGAAATAACCATTTTTTTTCCAATAATAATTTATTACAAATTTCATTGACAGCCTTTTTAGTTTTAAAGAGTGGAAAGTTTAACGACTATTATATATGTAATTCTATAATTAAAATGTTATAATCTCATATCTATCAATTACTGTCAGACGATTCACTCACACAGTCTAATATAAAATTATGTAAAAAAAACTTCCTAATCATAATTATTATTACTTATTAATATAATTATATTATTATTATTATTATTAACATTGACATAAAGTATTATTAGCATTATTAATATTAGTATTATTATTTGATATTATTATTATTCACATTAGTATAACTATTATTAATTTAATAATATTATTATTAATAATTTATTTTATTATTGTTATTATTATTAACATTGACATTAACTTTATTAACATTATTATTAATAATAAATAATTTTTATACTATTACAAAGAACACCAATACAAAATTAATATATTTTATTTAATATAATATTCAATTAAAAAATCTAAATCAAAATTTTAATCATATAAACATACGTCACTAAATATAAAAAACATATATAATAATATAAATCATTTATTTAAATATAGTAATAATTAGATTACTCAATTAACTAATAATAAATAACAACACCAATTCCTGCACAATAATTAATTGCAAAACTTGATATACTAAATCGAAACGTGTATTGAAAAATTTCCTCTAATGGAATGGTAGAGTTGTTTAACTGCAGCCATGAAATCCAATGACACAATTTACAGTTAAGTCTTCAGATTTAGTTTGATAGTTCTCAGTTCCATACATCAAATAACTTATAATTACAACACAATTTACAGTTAAGCCTTCTTATTTAGTTTGATGGTTCTCAGTTCCATATATCAAATAACTTATAATTAATTCTTTATTTTTTAAATGTTATCTTATTATTTTATTTATTTAAATGTTACATTTATAATTCTACGTAATTAAATCACTTAAATATAATTATTTAAACAAATTATTTATTTAAATATAATAATAATAATAATAATAATATTCAATTTTGGAATATAGAAAGAAAAAAAATGACCATGGGCATGCAGAGTTCATACTAGTTTTGAACAAACGTATAATTGATACCATCCATGAGGTTGTACTATTTTTTTTTCCCCTAAATACATTAGAAAAATGTTATTTGATATTATAATTTACTACAAATTTAAAATTAAGAAATACTTTCCAAATAATAAACGACACAAAAAGTTATGATTTTCAATAAATTTTAGTATTTTATAAAATCTGATAAAAAAAATATTACTAACTATTATTATATTAGTATCATTGTAATTGAGATCCCGTTTTAGTGTGACAGATTCAAATTTAAAATTTAAAAAAAAGTTGAAATTTAATTTTATGTTGAGTATATAAATTAAATTTTTTAATTATTTAGATATTTATTTGAAAATATTACTTTCTAGAAATATAATTTTTATTAAGTTTTTCAAGTTAATTTTCATTTGTTTTTCTACTAGAATGTGTCACTAAGAAAGGGAGGTAAGTGTTTACTCATAAGATCAAAGTAATTTTTTTTCTTCTCTCATATCTCAAGCTTTTTTTTTTCTTTTTTTTCAATTATATACAAGATTTTTGCTATCGCACCTGAGATTAAATTCAAATAATAGATTCATACTTAATTTTGGATTTATGAAAAACAAAAGTAGAAAACTTCATGAAAAACTAAATGCGACGAATAATAATGGGAGCACCATGTTGTGGCCTAAGAGTAATAGAAGCAGTTGGAGCATGAACATAAGTGGGTGAGAGTTGGAAAGAGAAGTGTTGAAGAATGAAAGTCAAAGCCATCTTTGCTTCTAAGAAGGCAAAGTTTTGACCAGGACAAATTCTTGAGCCCCAGCCAAATGGATAGAAAGCTATATGGTCCTTTGAAGCTTTTGAAATCCCTTCATTGAATCTACCTGGGTTGAACTCTTCAGGCTTATCCCAATAGTTGTTGTCATAGTGAAGAAGTAACAAGGGTAAACTCACTTCAACCCCTGCTGGAATCAGCATATTTCCCACTCTTGTTTCACACCAATTGTATTTGTTAAGGACTACTACAGGAGGATATAATCTCAAAACTTCATACACTATCATTGACACCTGCATACAGTCAAACACTTATGGGTCATTTTTTTATTTGTTCAAAGTAATCATTACAACAACACACAATTGAACTTACAATCTTGAGATGATTAATGTCTTCATAGTCAAGTGTTTTTTTGCCAAAAATCTCCAACACCTCTGTTCTTGCCTTCTCTTGCCAATTTGGATGCATAGATAAAATAATCATAGTCCATGCAAGCAAGTTGGCCGTGGTCACTTGGCCAGCAAAGTAAAACAACTTGCATTCCTCAATCACATCATCTGTTGTTAAAGAATCACTTTGATCTCTATATTGCAGCAATGTACTTAATAAATCATGCTCTTTTATTTTATTCTCTTTCATTGCCTGCTCTTTCTTCTCTATCATATCTCGTAACATAGTTTTGATTTGGATATCTAGGTTGTACCTGCGCTTGTTCTTTGTGGTCGGTAAAAATCTAGGTTCATGCAATCATAAAAAGGTGGAGTGAGTACAAATCATCCAAACATCTTTATGAAGCTTAAAATATTAGGTCAGACTTTCAATTTCATTTTATTCCAATATGTTTATGTCAAATTTGTATATTAAAACCAAAAGGTCACTATCATAGTGGAACCTGATAAAAAAAAACAGTTCACTATATTTGTAGTTCATGGATTTTAGAATAGGATTGGCTTTGAAAGACCCAACATGAATAATGTTTGGTTTTGATGGTTGAACAAGGTTTAAGTTTTCTTAAACAAACATAATGTTTTATGTGTTGTACCTGAAACCTGGGATATAGATGTTGTTCAAGGCTTCGCTGACCAAGATTACTTGCTCCTTTTGCAGTTCAATAATTTTCTTTCCCTCTTGGTAGCTACTTCCAAAGGCTGTTCGAGATATCACATCACCCGTAAGAATGTCGAATTCTGAACAAACATTCAATTCATACCATCCACGAGCTTCTACCAAATTTTCCCATCGCTCGATCATGTTGCAACAACTGCTTGAAAATGCTGGCACCATTGCCTATAATACAACTTAAACTATATCACCACTTGCAAGATTGTTGCTAAGATTGAACTATTTGATCATTGCTGGAATTGAATAATCGACAAAAACTTACCATTTACAGGTGTTAAAGACAAAAAGAGCAGGAAAAGAAAGTGTTTCAAATATAAAAAGTTACCTTCAACTTCTCATGGTGGAAAGCAGATGTTACCACCCTTCTACGTTTGCTCCAACTTTCTCCTTCTAACGAAGACAATCCTAACGATAGAAGATCGATGAAAGGGTTACGTGGTGGCTTCACAAAGTGCCCTTTCTTGTTTGTTAAAATCAATCGTGCGAGCTCCGCATCTGCTATTATGAGTCTTGGTCTTCTTCCAAACCAACACATTGAAATCTTTCCTACACATATATAACATTACTTTGATCAATCAAGCACTACAAAAGTAATAAAACTAACTTAACCACAAAACTAAAATGTTAGATGTGCTTTTTAAAAGTGATGATGATGGTAAAACTAACTTACCATGTTGTTGAACCATTTGGTGCACAAAAGGGATGACTCGAGGGATGATTTGATGGTAGAGGGAGATGGGTTTTGATGATGCCTTTTGGGCAGAATCCTTCATGTCTAAAGTGTCACCAGTAAAAAGCTTGTATGAAGTTCCTCTAATCCCTTGCTTTCTCAACAATTTCTCAATTTTTCTGGGTCTCCACCACATAGTGTTCATAAAGCTAATCATTATATACAAAAGTGGCAAGGCAAAGCACCATGCCATAATTCTGAACATGATATATTCCATGTTTCTAAACTGGTAGAGCAAATAACAATGCTATTTCCACCACAATGAAATGAAGATAGAATAGTGTTGAAATTGAGGATTAATATAAGTGTGTCAAAGTTTTTTTTTTAATATAACTGAAAGAAACCTAAAGCTTAAAAAACTTAGGATGAAAGAATATTTCTTTTAGGTGAATGAGCCAAAAAGATACATTCAAGCGTTCAAAATCAAAACTTAAGTATTTTTATATAAAGGATTAGGCTTCTCTTACCTACTCTTTCTTATTTTAGTGTTATTTGATGATTTTAAAATTCTAATCCTTATGGCAAATTAATTAGATATGAGAAATTTCTCTTGCCAAATAGAATCATAAGGTAATTTGACCTATCACGTCCAAATTAATAAACTGGTTTATCATTTCCTTACGAACTATTATCATCTTATATCACTATAAATATTTTACATTTATTAAATGTTTTTGTATAATATGTTTACTTTAGTTTTAAATATCAATAGTTTTAAAAGGAGTGTAGTATATATAAGTTCATGAAATAAAAAAATGTCCATTTTTAGTTTAATAGAACCACCCTCCCAATTAGTTAATGGGTACAGTGTTGCGTGGGTAAGTGCCATTAAATACGTTAAGGCCATAAGTACTAATCTTCCAATTAATTAATGGATGCACCTATGCCTTACGATTTTTCCCTTTTGTATGAAATCCTATCTGTGCATGATGATTTTTTTAACAATTTTTTTTCTTTTTAATTTTAAGATAATATATATTTTTCTAATTTTAATTTTTTATTATGTTTTGAAAAAAATTGGAGATGTATGAAATAAATTATTTAAAATTTCTAATTCTACTTTATATACAGATTATTAAATAAAAAACATTATATTTAATTTTTTTTAAAGATCAATATTTACAATAAGAAAAATATCAAATTACTTTGCTATATTTTTCTACGGTCTTTTTACAAAACTTTTAATTTAACTTTATATACAGAGTATTAAATAACAGTTTATATTTTTAAAGATCAATATTTACTATATGAAAAAGATCAAATTAATAAGTAATAGTTGTTAAAAAAATAGAATAATCCCTTTCTTGATATGATCAAGTATGTACCTAGTTTTAATCACCATTCACCTAGTTATTTGGCAGCGTTTCTTTTATTAATTTCTAATTGGACAACCTAACTTATATTCTTAGTATTTTTGTCTGGACTTTAAAAACTGGGGCCCAAATTTTTGAAGTCCATAGTATTATTTATTTTTTACTTTATGCTGGGCCACAAGCAGAACCAACCCGAAGAAAAATTTAGTGAAATTTTATAATTTTTCCAATCCAACGGTTAGGATACAAATATTGGTGGGTAGTAAATTACATTTAAACTTTTCAGATAAGTCATGAGAAGAAGAAAGCAAAATTAAACTTGAGAGAGTAAACATGTAATAATTTGTAGAAAAAGAGCGTTCTATAATGCAATATATTTAGCATTATTAGAGTTCAAATTAAGATTTTGTAAGGGGGTATGTAATCTTACAATAAATTATTATCTTAATTAATCTCTTTAAACAGCAAGAGTATTTTGTTGGAGTCCACCAAAAATGCAACAATAGCGTGCATCATTTTATTTAAATAAAAAAATACGCATTTTTTTAATAAAAAGTCAAATGCTAATCTAAAACGAAAGATGCAGTTGATATTATAAAAATATTTATTTAACATATAAAAAGGTAAAAATAGATATTTTTGCTAAGAGAATATCAATGTTTATTACAGAAGCAATGTATTTATAGTTTATACAGATTTAAGTAGTCGATTTCTTGTTTTAAGTTTTGCTTCTTACGTTAGTAACATAGTTTTATTCATTAGATTGTAGTCATCGATTTTTTTTTTTTAAATACAGGGATAATATTTCATTCCCTATATATATTGTTTAGGAGAATAAATTTAATATTTTTAAAAAAATTGTTTTTAGTTAATGGTAAATAAATAGATGTGAGATAAAAAAATTTCAAAGATTTTCAAACCTTAGTTTTAATCAAAAAAGAAATAAAAAAAAAGAGAGATGAAAAAAAGAAAAAAAAAAGATGGAAGAGTCTAATTTGTCTTTAATTATCATTTTTTGTATGGTCTCAGTTCAACTACTTAATATATTTACTTCACTCTTTGTTTGTCTACCATTTATGTTCCGATAGAGAATATATAGTTATATGATTTTAATAATTAAAAGCAATATAACAATATCTCTTCTAGTGATCAAAATCAATATTACTGATAGATGAGTAATATTGAGGAAAATGTGTGATAGATGGATAGGAGTGAATGCGGTGCATCATAACCATTATATAGTTAATCTCCAAAACCTTTAAAGAAATGTGGGTAGTTATTGTTTGAAAAATTTGGAAACACAAAAATGAGGTAATATTTAAGAAGGGAAGTAGAATCGGAGAGAATATTTTATATGGCACAAATGCATGCATGGACATGGATGAAACATAAACTATCCAATATAACATTCTCATGTAATGATTAATACCAATGCTCGATTCAATACCTAAAGACACACTTGTTTTTCTTTTTGGAATTACCCATGGTATCTATATACTTTATATATAGAAGACAAGTGTTTTCCTCCCTTGCAGAAACCGTGTCCGCGAAAATTCAACTTTTCTCAACTTCATTTCTTATAAGATGGACACTAAAATAGCAACTTTATTTCTTATAAGATAGACACCAAAATAGATAAGTGAATTAATGTTGATTAAGACTGAAATAAAGATATCAATAACATGCTACAGTGAACAATTAATATGAAGTTGTACCAACAAAACGTCAAGAGATGTAAGGAAAGAAATGAGACATATGATATTTGTATAGAGAGAAACCTGAAGTGGAAAAATGTAAAACTTTTTTTTAGAAGATCTCAATTATTTTGTTTTGTTATTTTGTATTTTTCATAGTTTTTTATTTTTTTAAATGGATTAGAATACATACTCCAAATCTAATATTAATATATTTTTTGTTCGTGAAAAAAATTAATAACTTATAAGACTTGCCAGTAACTCTATAATTTATTCTACAGTTAATTTTTTATAAAATAATTGAGATTATTTTGTTGGACTCCTTTACTAATTAAATATGTGTCGGTGTACTTAATAGAAAAAAAAATCTTCTAAATATATTGTTAAAAAAAGTAATATTGGTAAAAGGTTTTAGTTGAATAAATTTTATAAGTATTGTAATAGTACTAAGGGTTTCATGTGATGTGTTGAAACATGTTTTTGAGATGGTGAATTGAGTAATTTTTGAAGTAAATTTATCCTATGAAATGATTTAAATGTATGAAGGTAGTGAAAGACAGGGTGCAGGTGTCAGGTGGGTGGCCCCCCAGCCTCTGCAGTGTAAAGTGAAGAAGAAGAAGAAGTGTGATTTTGAAATTTGAAGTGAGCGATGACCGTTAGATGTTGCAGACACCAAATTAATGGCAGAGACATGAGAAGGACGTAGTTGATGTGCAGGCAACACGTCTATTCTATACTTCTTCCAAACCCTCTCTTTTCTATACACGTGTCTTAACAAAACCATCCCTTTGCCCCACCCTCATTATTACACACACATTTCCAACTTCAATAACACAAACAAAAACATCAATGCCATTAATTACATTATCATGTTTTTTTCAAAACCATTCAAATAATCAAATACATCATCTATTAATACTATATGTATATATATGGACATACCCACTGAAAGAATGTCTTCCATCAACTTTATAAAATTCGTAAATAATATATCCCTGAGTAAAATTTATAAGTAATGTTACTCACGAGAAATTTACTTGCAGATGTTTTATTATAGGTAAATTATTAATTATCAATGACTTTTTATTTTTGTATAGTATTATCTAAATCTCAAATTCTATTCTCTTTTCGGTTGGCATGTGGGGTTTAAACGAAAAAAAATTGTTTTGTTTTGCTGACTTTAATGAGAGGAGATGTAGAGATCACAAGATATGAAAATTCAGTTATTAAACCAAAATTGTAGTTTACAAGTGAAGAATAAAGTATTATACTTAATTAATGCTCATTAATTTAAATTCAATTTAAGTTCAATATGTGTTTATTATGGTTTTTTTATGTTTATGGTGTAATTATACTTGATAATTACTGAAATTAATAATTTTTAAAAAATTATCTAATATGGAAAAATCGTATCAAACTTATACTATCCCAAAAGAACAAGTCATATGTCACGAATATATATTTTTTAAGAATAAATAAGCCGTACTCAACAAATACGATTCTAGTCTAATATTAATATTAATATATTATTTTTTATTTAAAAATGAAGTCGTATATGAATTAGATGACTTAATAACAAGTCGTAATTTTTATTGGCGATTTCTTGAACATATAAATTATGATTGTGGTGTGCGACTCTTTGGAATGAAGTTTACGACTTCAATATTATTTATTTTTTATTTTTTAGTTAAAATGATAAATTTAGTTTTATTATGATTGATGTCTAACTTTTTTTTAAAATAATGGAAGATGTATTATTAAAAAGTTAAAGAAAAAAATAGCATTAGAGAAAAAGAAAAAATAATTATTAGAGAAAATGATAAAATATGTTATTAGGTAGAACTTTAAAATATATATATATATATATATATATATATATATATATATATATATATTATTTAATATTAGCAAATGACAAAGCATTACCGAAATTAACTAATTATTTAATGTAAATATTCTTTTGATAACTTTATATTTAAAATTTATACCATCTGTACCGTATTTATATACCGTAACATAAATTCTGTATATTATTCTATCCATATTAAATGTAAGACTTATAATTTCCATATAATTTAATTTTCTCTTCCCCAAACAAACAATTTAATGAATCGGGATTAATCGTAACAAATTAACGGTACATTAGTACTTAACAAAAGTTCATATATCACACGTGTGCTCTCCATCATAACCAAATATTTTGTATGTAACAACTGTGAACAAGATTTGATATAATAAATCTGAAATTCTCGTGTCCAAAGAAAAACGATCCCAATAATTTTTGATTAATTTGTTTTTCATACGATAAATTTTAAATGTCACATAGCACATGCCTAAGAACAAGATTTTCCTTTGTAACTTGATCCCCTGGAGGGATAACAAAAAACCAAAAAAAAAATTGCACGTTTAATAAACAATGTAAACAAAACTATAAAGTAAATAAAATATAATAACGAAGTTCTCAATAAGAGTTTTATAATAATAAAATTTTATATTATTATTTTGTTTTCTACTTCACAGTGAGTGACCAAACTCATCCGGAGCAACTCTCTTGTAAAAAGTTTCATACACACACTTTAACATTACGTACAATTTCATTACACCTTTTATTACCTTTACTTTTTCTCCCCATATCATATTATCTAATACACATATAAAAATATTAATTATATTTTTATATTCACTATACACTCTCTCCATTTAAAAGTATAGATGAGGTAGAAAAAAAAAGTATTTCACTTGTCTAATAATTGGTCTAATTAGGAATCGACCAAATCGGTCAAAATCTAATCTAAACAAGATTATTATTTTTTTTTTCATACTGTGAAAAAACTATCATATGGTATTTTATTAGTTTTTAATTTTATAAAGTCGGTTATTGAATATTGAATAATATCAAAAGAGTAAAATAATTCATATTAGATGTAACATACTTAAGTTTTGTAGTTCTTACAGTGATATGCATCATTAAGCAACTTATGTTTTACAAATTATATGGATAAAACAACATTTTTGTAGATTTTTATCTTTCTTTTTTATCATAATAGCCTTATAATATTACATCTATAATTTAATTTAGATTTATGATATCAAATAATGATTATTTTATAGAAAAAAAAATGCAACATATAAATTTGATGTATGTGTTAAATTTGTTGTATGAAATAGAGTGGTTTGCTTTGGTGATGCACCCTGAGAGTCCCGACCAAATGGCCAACACCTATCATCAACTCACCCTTCACACCGCTTCCTCATCCACTTTAAGCCCTAATCACACTATTCACCAATTTCACCATCTTCAACAATGCGACTATCCTCACTTTCACCACAACCAACATTCTCTCCAATTCTTCCAACAACAACCCCAACATCTCGCAGAGCTCAATTCTTCTCTCCACCCCCAAGAACAATCCACAACCGCTGCGTCGTTTTGGTATAATTCCCTTTTCTTCTTACACTATCGTTTTATAATTCTGTTTCCTCCATCACCACTCTCCGTCGTGTCGGTGTTGCAGGAAAGCATTCAACACGGCGCTCTCCGACGAGCACCAAGAGGTGAAGGAGAACATCGGGGAGATTGAAGATGTGTACAGAAATGAGTGGGAAATGTTAGCGACGGAAAGAGTTGAGGTTCAGGGCGGACGCAGGAGGAGGAGGGGTGGGAAAAGGAGGAGAAAGAAGAGAGAAGAAGAAAAAATGGTATCGTTTTTTAAGAGGTTGGTGAAGCGTGTGGTTAAGCAGCAGGAGGTTCTGCAGAGCAAATTGGTGGCCACGATTGAGCGAATGGAGAAAGAAAGAGCGGAATGGGAAGAGCGTTGGAGGCGTCGAGAAGCAGAAATTCACGGTAGAGAAGCGCTTATGAAAGCGCGAGAGCGAGATCTGGCTTCTGAGAGAGACTCTTGCATTGTCTCCAGCTTAGAGAAAATAACCGGTCAAAGGTTTGTTTCTGGGAAAGCTCACGACCAATTATCTACCATACATGAAAATTAACATCTACCGTGTTTGTTTCGTTTCAATTTCTCATTTTTCTTTTCTTTTTTGATTTGTGGAATTTAATAGATACAAATTTGACGTTAATATTTTGAAACGTGGATAAAAACGCGTTACGGTGAAAGAACAGTGTTGAGAAGTGAATCTTCAATTTTGAAGTACAGAGAGAGGATTTGGTGAGAGTTGAGAATGAGTGAGGTTGTGTTGTAGATGTTCATTGTCGTTTGGATTCTAAAAACCTTTTGGTATGTTAACAGATCTTCAAAGTGTTAGTCGCACTTTTTCAGCAATGGCCATTATTTTTGTTTTGCTAAATGTTTAAGAGTCCATTGTTATTTTAACGCTCATAAATTTTTTACACTTATTTAACATACATTATTTTATACTTTAATTTTTTTAAATAAAAAAAATTACTATTTTAATAACTTCTTTACTATTAAAAGTACATTATCGGGTGAAATTTTGGGTGTCAAATAATAATTTTTCTTTTTAAGAGTTCTGATCGGTTAACAACACTAGAAGACGAAAAATACTTAAATGATAATTTAAAATAAAATCATATTTTAATTATATTTATTTTATATTTTCACGTATTTATTTTATGTCTTCTAATACTATTTATTAAAAAACTAGTATTTTAGCGTGAAAAAAATATATTAATGACAATCTCAAAAAATTACGAATAAGTAAAGTGTATTTTGTTAATAAAAAGTAATGATGAATACGATTATACAGTTAAATATAATTCTATTTCCCACAAAATTATATGCCTAAATATGAGTAATTTACTTGAGTTAATAAATGTTGACATACAATAATATATATATATATATATATATATATATATATATATATATATATATATATATATATATATATATAATTAATGAAATAAAATAATATTTACATTTGTGTTAAGTGTGAAGACTACTTCAAAAAATAGAGTAATTGTTTTTAAAAATGTTTTATCGTGATAGGGTTTATTAATATCTGATTTTTGAATTTGTTAAGACCAAATTGGATGGTCCAATGGTAGAATTTTCTATATCAATACCGATCTTACCGCGACATAGATGAACTTTTTGATGAAAAATATGTATAATTTTTTAATTTTTTTCTATACGAGTTGGAGTACCCAAGTATTATATTATATTTATATATTCTTATACTTTATACTTTATTGATAAAAAAAGAAAAATTAACATTAATCATCAGAAACATTAAAATAATAAAGTATCAACCATTAATTTTCAGGATAATTTAAAAAAATGAAATGTACAAATTAAAAACATTTCTCACTTTATTTAGGTCTATAAAATCTCCTATTAATGTCAGGAATAATTTTTAAAAAAAATATTAAATGGTGTTTTCGTTAATTTGTTAGGAGGTGAAATAGTGGGCTCAGGTATTCTTATAAATACACCTCACATTGGCAACTCAAGCAATAAACAGTGTCTTCCGAGACAAAAGCTATTCTCTTCCTCAAATTCATGTTCTTGGGAAGTTTTTAGTATCAGATAATTGGAGTTCATCAAATCTTTATTGGTTTTTCAATTCATAAGGACAAATTAAGTTGTGTCGATCGTTGCATCCTTCTCCATCATTAGCAAGATTTGAAACCGATCAAGTCAAGTTTCTTTATGTTGTGACAAAGACCAAGATTTTGACAAAGAAGACAGCATAGGTGAGGATCGGCATTGTAAAATGGGTAAGACAGTGCAATAGATTATATTAAAATTACGAATTTCAATCCAAATTTTGTTGCACATTTTTCTTTAATTAAGTTCCCATTTCATTGCAACAGAGACTTTCATGTCGTACTTTCTTGTCTTATCTTGGTTTTTTTTTTTCTTTTCTTTGATGATTTCTCCATTAAAACAAATTTCATAAAACACCATTCAAGACTTATCTTGAAATCTTGATAGTCAAGCTTGAAGACACTAGGCCAGATCTATTATTACTTTACACATATCATACTTTCTGAGAAAAGAAAAAACATTACTTCATCAAACTCGCCTTAAAACATTATACAATTAAGTGTTTAGGTTTAGTGCAATAGCTATAGATACCACAGCACCTAGCACTAACCATCCCAAAGTGAAATACCCAACCAATATCGTTGGTCCAACATCTTCAGTGTCCTGCAATGACAGTTACGATGACATTCATAAAGAACCATGTTAATATTTATCTTGTAACTACAAGTTGTGGGAAGCAGAGGTACCAGTTGTGGAGGATCTTCATCTGGGATTTTTGTCTGTGTTATGTCAACCTCGAACGGCCAAATGAATGTTTCCGTATTGCCTACTCTGGCCAAACTCCAGTCATAGATTCTTCTTTCTTCTTCTGAGGACAGGATGATGTATGATTCCTAAACAAGGTAGTTCTCGATCATGAACAAATACCACAAATTTAGTGGATCGAATTTTGAATACATGTGCATTATACTCACTTTGAGAAGTTCCAATTTCTTCTCAAGTTCCTCCTCTTCTAAATTCTGACTCTTCAATTCTTGAATCTTGTTCCTATAGGCAACTCCCACCTGGTTTCAGTTCAAGCGTTAGAGACAGGTGTAAAACGTAAGTGAGTGAGTTGAAACAGAAAACGGAATTAAGGTGGTTGATTCGGACCATCTCAAAGGGACATCCTCGTGGAACACCTAGCCTACCATAATGATCTGCGTCTGTAATTGCTGCATTCTAAACCACGTCTTCATCAATTAAAAGCCCATAAATAAGAAAGTACTAAACTAAACCATGTATAAGAGTTCTGCAAAAACTTACGTAAGCCGCGGAGAATCCTTTCGACGTTAAGAGCTGAAATTAACGAATAGGGTTCCTTGGGAAGTTCAATGGAACTCTCTGAATCTACCCCTGTGTCGGAGGTCTCAGCCGAGGAGCTTCTGATGCGTAACAATCTCCGCGGTTTCAGAGTAAAAGAAACGGTGCTTGAGAAGCTAAGTTTTTGGAGTTGAGGGGTTGGAATGTTCTTAGCTGGAAGACATACTGGAGCAGTGGTAGAGGACACAGCCATTGCTTTACCTTTCTGTGGAGCGCACGCTCTGCTATTATTTTGTTATTAATCACACATGCATGGTGGGATAAGGCAACACTCCTTCGCCATTAAAAAGTTATCAATAGGGGATTCTGTCAACTGTTTAACTATATTATAAAACGACAGGATTTTGTGAACAAAAGGTTGTCGTTATAGTATAGTGGTAAGTATTTCCGCCTGTCACGCGGATGACCCGGGTTCGATCCCCGGCAACGGCGAATTTTTATAATTTTTCTTTATTTAATATTTTGACAATACCTTAATTATTTCTTTTATAGCAAAGCAGGTCGTTGTAGTATAGTGGTGACCCGGGTTCGATCCCCGGCAACGGCGATATCGTTTTTCAATTTTTGTTTATTTTATATCGTTTATAATAAATTATGTAAGATTGTATAATTGAACTGTAATGTTGTAGTATGGTGGTTACTATCTGCGCCTGTCATTTGGACGGCTCGGGTTCAAACGTGGTCAATTTTTTTTCTTCATATTATTAAGCATCATGACAATTGTGTATTTCTTTTCTACCTCTTTTACATTTATAATATCTGCAGCATTTAATATTGCTTATGTGCAGGTACCAAATACTTTTCATTCAATTTTTGTATAATCTCACATTGAAGGATTGCATTGAAGTAATATAGATCTCTGCGAATTTAATGACACATCTTTCTGTGCCCCATCCCATATCAGCATGTTGTTAGAGTTTTTTTTTTTTTTTTTCAATTAGTAATTTTTCATTAATTATTTATCCAGTTAATTTCTCTTCTTTGACTTGCTAGTTGCACTACTTCATTTGTATTTTCCTCTGATTTTACAGCATCTCATTATGCGTTGAATCTTGGGTACATATCGGTTTACCTGTCAAATTTAAGATCCACAGTGTGATAAACACATTCTCTTCTCGCAATGCTAAACTCATTTTGTGAAAGTTTACATAGCAAGCTTTGAAGGAAGCTAGCTAGTCTTGCAACACAGAGAGAGTTGTTTACAAAATTACTTAAAGAAATATCAAGAACTTGATCACGGTAGATGCTGAGCAGAACTAAATAAAAGCGTAGTGGAATAAGGCAGCTCCATCATTCCTTAGTTACATTCAAAACCCAGTACTCCACATAAATCTAAGACCTTCATTACACTTTAACAATATTAATTACACAAATCACTGTAATTTAGAATCACAGAACATAATTGAAATGTGCATACAACAAAAGAAGTTGATTGAGTGATAACCAAATTGACACAAGTTAACAGTATAATGACAACTCAGATTATGCTGATATCAACAACCACAAGTAAATCTACTTGATCTTGAAACAAAATCATCACTGTTTCAAGTTCAAACTGAATATCAAAGTGCCAGATTCATTTCTGGGCATGACGTGGCTCACTGTCTCTGAACTCATTACATATATGTTAGTAGTGTGAATGAAGATTTCAGAATTCTGATAATAGTTCATCATAGTTTTTGACCCACAAACTGTGCGGTTCATTGAATATAAAACAGATAAAACATAAACATGTTGAACCCCGGATCAAACGCAGTTGTTATTATATTATAAAGTTAAGAAGTACGAGGGTACAAAATAAAGTGCAGAAGAGATATATAGTGTGCATATATAACAGAACCAGTCGCATAAACTCACATAAAGTAAGAAATGAGAAGATTGAGAAAGGCAGAGAAATGAAAAGAAGTATAGAGCATAGTTTAAGTCCTCTTCACCGGATCAAAGTTGGCAACACCAACAACTGCTCCAAATATGGCTACCAGCACAACTCCACCGGCGAAGATGCTGAGTAGAAAGTTCTTGAGAGAAGGAGAGAAATCGGATGCAGCAGCATTAGCCACCTCCGGGATCACCATGGAGGCTGTGACGGTGGCGGCTGTGAGTCCTGTCACTGCCTTCTCCTTCAAAGATGCATTAATTTGAAGGTTGGATTTTGACGGTGGCTTTTTTGAGAGGGTCCTCTTTGGCAGTGGCTTGAAGAAGGCTTGGGATGAAGGCTTGGTGTGCGTGACAGAGGTCAGAGACAAAGCCACTGGAACAGAAGCTGAAGCCATCTCAGGAGTTGCCTTGGTTGCTCTGAACTGAAGATTCTGCTGAAGAGGTTGAAGCTCAGAGAATGGATAATGAAATTGAGATTTTGTGTTAACGTGGCACTCGTAGGTTGTCCTACGTGGGATATTCTCTACTTGCTATTGGGAGGATAACGTTATCATAATCTGGAACATCGTCCCATAATTAAGACCTCATATGTTAGGCTCAAAACTCTTCTCAGAAGAATGGTAGAAACTAATACCACTTTTTATTCCTTAAAGATCGTAATTAAATAACTAAATTCATGAAATCAGTTTAAAAAGTAAAATTTAACTACCATAAAAAGACCTGTAGAATATATATATATATATATATATATATATATATATATATATATATATATATATATATATATATAAAGTTGTTAATTTTACTGTGTATTTCTCTGGTTCATAATTGATCTTTGGGGGAACAAAAAGTAGATAAAGATACAAATATCAGAACTAGCCTCATACAAACAAATTATGAAACAGTAGAAATTACTTGTCTCACTCTCATGCTTGCATCAGAATTGTGGGAAGAAATTTTTACATTGGATCCACTTGAAGGTTCGTACAAGAGTCTTGAATTCATAATTTCTTAATCATATCTTATGTAGGAAATAAATTGTTAATACTAAGCCCTGTATGTATACTAAAGCACCACTCCCAACTATCACCAGTTAAATCAACCAATGGTATTTGACGAATGAAATGAAACGTAGGAGGCGCACGTGTATGTATGTAGTTGAAGTTGATTCATCATGTATTGAGCACCCTAGGCTCTGGCTCCATATGTCTGAGATGAATGCCTTGTGGAAGAAGGTTGTATCTGATGTTGAGTTCTTCAAATATCTTCTTTATTTCCATCACCAATTCTGTTCTTCTCTTGTTTTTCTCCCCAAACTCTTGAAAGTTCATTGTGTGGGTAACGTATATACCCATCTTGATCTTGTTTACGTCTTCAATGTCCTTCACTACTAAGCCATAATTTGGGTGCCAGTACTGTGGGTTTCTCTCCAGGTACCTTAGTTATATGAAAACAAATTAGAACAAAGAAAAGCATACACATACTGTGTTCATATGTTGTTACATCATCCATGGATGGACCAATAATACTCATTTATGCATGAAGATACAATAATTAGCTTACCTCTTTACTCTTTCTCTCAGTGCCCCAATTTTCTCAGCTGGTGTTGTAAAATCAATTGAGAACTCTACACGGTCACCCATATCTGGGCTTCTGTAATAGTTGCTAATCGGTTTCATGGCCAACAAAGAATTTGGATAGTACACTTTTTCATTGTTAAGCTTCAAGAACACTGTGTTCAATATGTTCATTTCTTCAACCAATAGCTGCCAGATTAGTGGAATCCATTAATATGCAAATCTCAAACACGGAAACAAAATTTAGTGGCTGTAGATTACCTCAACCCCATCAACAACACATCGATCACCAACATCAAATGGATGCATCACAAACACGAAGATAATAGCTTCAAATATGTTCTTACAAGTGTTTCCAAACATGAAAGCTGCAAGTACCAGCTGGGAAGATAGAAACACGAGTACTTTTGTTGTTGCAATCTCCATAAGTAGAAGCCACACGATTACGGTCACCACTATTAGGATTACCGTCACGAGCTTGTTTAGTTGTCTCACAGCAGTTTTGGTGTCGCTTAAGGCATGTGCCAATGCTTTGCGTTCCTGATATACCTTCAACTGAAGAAGAACACAAACATTATGGAATGATATGTTTGCAACCCAAACAGAATTTAAATCCTTTCATTATCTTGACAATATTTTAGATAGGCATATGTAGAAGACCTTACCAACCAGTCTGTTAAGGACTTCCTTGTAATCTGACCCGTTTCTGGTTCAGCCAGTAGGGGATATACCATCCTCACTTCTTCCTTAATCATGAACCTCCGTAGTTCATCCTCGTCAATGTACCTATTCATAGTGACAGAAAAATTTGAATTGGGAGATACAAGAGAGGCAAATATCACAAAAAAGGAGAATTATCAATACAGGAGACCAAAAAAAGTATCTTTTGATTTGGACACTTCCCCAGTATCTCAGTATCGTACGAGTGTCAGTGTCTGATACGTGTAGGACACATGGACAAAGCCATTTGTGACAGCGGATATACTTACGTGCAACCAGGGGCAGCAACATTCCTGAAAATGTGATAGGCTGCAGCAGTTGCTTCCATCTCATTAGTAATCTCTTTATCAGTCTGTTCATTTTCTCCATCATCAAAAGTTTCATCTAGTGCACTAGAGATTGTGGATAGCCCTGAATTTGTCATTGCATCTACCAAAACCTTCATAGTCCATGCAGAAACCTTCTCTTGTTTCATCTGGTGAAGCTTTGCAATATCAATAGTCTCTTTCTTCATTCCACCCTTCCCATCTGTACTCCTGAAACTGAAGTGACCAACACTGACTGATTTCCCAATCTTCTCAGCCTCTTCTACAAGTGGAGGCCCAGAGAGAGTCTGCAGAATGTACTGGTGGAAAAGCGACTCCTGAATTCGATCAAAGAAAGATTTAACATGAAAATTTGACGCCAAGATCTTCAGCAGCAATGTCTTCATGAACCACAGGAAAGCTCCAATGAGGAGGGAAGCAAGAGTCCTTGTTACCCCATTCAAAATCTTTGTGGCCAATTCAGATCGATCCACCCCCCGGTTAATCAACAGCACCCATGTGAGAAGAACCAAACCAAGCCAAATGAAGAACTTGACACACTTCTTCAGACCATGGACAAAATACAGCACCTTTTTCCTCAACAAAAAGTTGGTCTCAATCAAGAAAACAACAATGCGCATGAACCATCTTGTAACCAACATTCCACAAAAGGTCACCATCACAAGCACACACCATCTCCAAATCCCCAAACCCCAAATCTCTGTTCTTTTAAGTTTTCCAACTGTTAAACTAGCCACCAAGCTACTTGTAAGGCACACGAACACAAACCATTCAAACAAAACCTTAGCCGTCACTCTCCTACTACGTTTGCTTTTACTCAATTCAACTTTTCTGTAAATGATTTCATCGAAATCCTCCCCGCCAGCCGGGCCCGGAGACGCCATCAACGGCGTCTTGGGAGTGATCACAGAAAGGATGGAGACTGTTCTATTAACAGTTCCAGGTTTATTGTTAATAGGCGATGCTTTATACGGTGAACCAACACCCAAATTTTCTTGCAAAGTTGAGGTACCATTCTCTTCCAAAAGAGTCCCATCAACAGGGTAAGGTTGTTCACCAAACCTTGATTTGGGTTTGGAATACACTGACCTCGTGAGTGATTTTCTCCGGGTGAGATTGGCGCTGGAAACGGGAATCTTTGGGGGCTTGTTTGGGCTTGGCATGAACCTTATCTCAGGGGAAGCACAGTTCAAAGGTGGCGACTTTGCAGCAAACTCGTTGTCGTTTAACATTCTGTGAGGCGAATTCCCCCTGCTCTGTTGCTTTGGCATCAAAGATTCACCACCACCCTCATATGGAATCGCCACCGTAACTTCCCTTTTCTTCTCCCCCAAGCTCACCTCGCCGCCGTGAAGACCTTCCTTCTTAAAATTAGCATCCATTCAAGAGCCTGCGCCAGAAATGCAAAGTTGACGAAAGTAGTAAGTAAATCAATCACAAGAAATGAACACTCTGATGCTAGTCTACTATTGGACATGTGTTTTTCCTTTTCAACATTTTAATGATATATACCAAGAACAACTTGGATTTGGACTAATAGTACTAGACAAAACGGTATAAATAAAAGAACAACAGAGTATGAAAGGAAACAGATCAGCTGAAGCTGTAACTAGTTATGTTAGATAGTAGTATACACAGTGGATGACAGACAAAGTTGGTTGGCAAAGGTTGGAAAAACACAAACATGGACAAAGGTCCAACTTTGCATCAATGGATGGATGAAAAACGGGAAACGGTATTATGGGTCAGTGTGCTTACATGAGAGTCAAAAACAACGGCGAAGTTTTGGGGGCAAGGAAGAAGACTAATTGAAAAGTTTGAGTCTTTAGACTTGAGAGTAGAGAGAGAAAGTGAATGTAAAATGTGGGAGTGAGTTGCAGCGGAAGAAACTCCGGATTTGCATCGCAGGTCCCAATAAAGTCCAAGCCGATCAGAAAAGAAGCCTCTGAAAAATAAGGTAAGTAAACAAATAGCGGAGCAGGTATTATTTACTAAACACTTTTTGCATCAAAGTTGATCTAGTTGGATAACAATCTCAAGCATATCTCATAAACATATAAACTATAATTTTTAATTGCTGATTTTTATTCATAATGTAGAGTGATAGAGAGAATACATTGGTAGTACTACTCATTGTGTTCACATTAGAAAAATTAAAAAATCGATTTTTTTAAGATTGTTTAGCTGGTGTTAATAGAATAATATTTGTTTTTTTTTAAGTTGTCTTTTTGTAATTAGTCCCTTCAAAACTGGCATTTGTACGGTGTTAAATTTATATTATTATAATCCTTCGTATACTTTGTTATCATTAACTATCTCTATTGTTTAGAGTTCTTAAACTATAAATAAAAAGTATGAAGTAAATTCAAAAGTTTTGTAACATCTATTCCACCGGTGAGTCTTATGCCTTAACTACAAGGTTAGATGGAAGTGGATCATTTCCCATTGAAAGTTATAGGAGAAATTCTAATTAGAAAACTGTAGAGGGGTTTAATCGAAGGTTTGGGTGATATTTATTTTAATAAACGCATAATTTAATTAAATATATACTCACTTTTGTTTCTCTATTTCTTTTTATTCGTGTTTCTAGTTTTATTGAGTTGTTTTTCATATATATTTTTTAATCAGATTCTACTAGTGGGATGATGTGGAATAAAAAATAATGTTGACGGTAAGTAAATATAAAATGATTAACCTGATCAACTTGTGGTGAGTGTTGTTTATTGTTTGAGCACTGTTTCATTAGATTATTGGAAGTTTTTAGCGCATTTTCAGCTTCTATTTTATCTTGTGCTTACTCTTCTTACTCAGTGAAAAAGTAACTATTAAGTGAGTGGAACTATTTTGATAAATGAAAATAATTGGTTTTGACATTATCGATGACTATAAATAATGGATAATGAGTATGGATTGATATTATTTGTCAAAGTTAATTAAATCATGATATTTTAGTATATACTGTGTACCTCCTATTATGTTGTCGTTTTTTTACACTTTTAAAATAAACATTATTTGACTTATATAAGTTGTCAACTTTCAAGTGATTTGTAATTCAAATATGGTTCAATTTGAGTAGGAAGCGTGTTCATTGAAAACACATATTTGTTACTTTTGTGTAATCTGGTAGCAACACTTTGACCCACCTTTGAATTATCGAAGCTGCCCATGTTTCTTTAAGTGATTTCAAAATAAAAAACACCGACAATTGTTAGCTACAAAAATCGCATAATATCTGAAATGTGATTATACTAAAGATTTCGACAAATACGAGGTGATTATACAACTCAGAATGGAAAACCAACTTTTGAAATGTATGCATATATAGCAAAACCAATAATGCCTTTTGCTCTGTAATTTACCTCACAATTCACCCACCAATACGACAACAATCATGCATCATAATATCAAAAATGGGGACCCTCACTATCACTTATTTACCAACGGCTTTAGACACTTAGACGACATCTTTCAAAATTTAACATTACTTTTTTCTTTAAATGTTATTATATTCTTATTTTTTTAATTTCCTCATTTATTTTTTAATGTGATTTAGTACGAAACATCGATTCTTGAAAAAAATAATATATTAATTAATGATCCGTACTAAACACGTCGAACAATAAAAAATGAGAATAAAAAAAAAATAAGTCGCAGTCCAATATCATTTTTCTTCCTTTTTTTTTTCCATTATGAATTCAATTTTTTCTGTTAACATTTGAAATTTATAAAGATTACAATTTTAATTCTTCCCTTAACAAAATACTAACAATTAATCTTTACCATAAAAAAGAAAAAACAATAATGAACAGTGAATCAAACATGAAAACACTCAGTTATATTCCTTTTTCAATGAAGATATAGTTGATTTGATATTTGATACATTAATTTGAAATTTGAAGGAGGCTCTCAACATAAGATTTGAGGGTATGACTAATTGTTGCAAAGGATGGTCGAGTGGATGGGCTTGCATTCCAGCAAAGGCATATTAGGTCAATCAGTTCTTCCATTTCCTCACCATCGTCCTTTGATGCAAGTAAAGGCCTTAGCTCATCCTCCACAACTTCCATAGCAATCTAAAATAAAAACATTTTACTTTTCTAACCAATCTCTTTCTAAATTTCTTTACACCTAAAAAAATAATCATTTGTTTTTAGCTTACCAAAAAAGAATAAGTGTAGTTACCTTGGCGGGACCAAGTTGTGTCTCAATATAAGGGTAGTTTCCGGTGAGTAACTCGTTGAGTATGATCCCAAAACTGTATACATCACATTTTTCATCATAGGGCTCGCACCGAATTACCTCCGGTGCCATGTACACGTACGTTCCTGTTTCTCCGGTGAGGGCCATTTCGTCATCATCCAAGAACCGCGCGTGACCAAAATCCGCAACTCTCACATGCAGCGCATCGTCCAAGAAGATGTTGCTGGGCTTCAAGTCCCGATGAATGACCTTGGGCTTTTGTTCGTGGAGGTACTGCATGCCTTGGGCTATTTCCAGGGCCCGCATCACCCTCTCTTTCAAGGGAGGAAGTGGGGTGGTTCTGTGTTTGGGCCTTTTCCCCGGCCCATGTAGCCACTCCTTGAGCGTGGTGTTCAGATACTCGGTAACCACCCATGCATGATGCGGAGGGTCCAGACACGCACCCATGAGGTCAAGCACAAACCGGTGACGCTGCTTCGAGAGGGTTTCAACCTCCTGAGCGAAGAATATGACGCCGTTTTCGTTTTTGCTGAAGAATGAATCGGACATGCACTTCACCGCCACATCAAATCCGCGCCACGTCCCTCTGTGAATCTCCGCCGTGGTTCCCTGCCCTATTTTTTCTCCCAGCTGGATCTGTTCATCACTGCAAAACTGAGGTATATTCCAATTTTTGAATGGGAACGGAGAAGAAAGATAGAAAGTAGTTAGTTACCTCACTGGGGTTGATGAACCATCCATTGATTTTGGCTTGATCAACGATGGGTATCAGGTTGGGATGGTTGTGCGAAGGAGTGAGAGTGGAGTTGAGTGCACGTGGAGAAGAAATGGAAGATTGCGAGACTTCACCGTTTGAGTGGATAATGAGGTCCAAGATTCCATTTTGCTGTGCTATTTGGAGACAGTATTTCAAGTAATCCTGCGTCTTTTCCATTCTTTTCCTGTACATAACGCGCAGTTCTGTCTGCCTCTGCACCTCTTTTTCCAAACCTGCCACCTGATTCAACTCACACTGTCACTGTGGGGAGCCTGATAATTTTACTCCAATGTCCAATGGAAGCAATTTGCATGAGAAAAAAGGTACCTTTAGTTCCAATTTTTGGTAAAGCTGCTGAAGGTGATGGTGTTGCAAGGTTGGTGCGGTGGATGACACGGTTCTGACGCTGCTGAAGCCTCGACAACATCCACCACTTTTGGATTTCGATGATTGGCGAGAAAGGTTGTGGCGAGTAGTTGGGCTCTCACTTAGATTCATGTTGTCGATCCGTGTAGGAGGAGGCAATGAGCGATGAAGCATATATGTAGGAGGAGAACTTAAATGTCGTGGTAAAGAGTGTCTTAATCATAAGCATGAACCTTTTTCGTTGTTATCTGTATTGCAGGCTCAAGTGACGGACTTTCTCATGAACCTTCCTTCACCACATATGCATACTATAGGACCCACAATTTTATCTGATTTTATTTGTTTAATGGTTGTTGAGACTATTTTGAGTGTTTATCTGATCTTTTTCCTAAAATGAATTAACTGTGTAGTTTGAGAATGAGACAGATTATGTGCTGGCCAAATGTTGTTGGTTTGTATGAAGACGGAAATGTTGTGTAAATTTAGAGACCCTCACAAAACGGCAGGGGTGTTGAGAGACATTTTGGCGGAGTTTACTTCGAAGTTCAACGAGATTCACATCATACAATTACACACAAAAGCTCAATTAAATCACTATCGTGGTCAAAATTCACACCACTAATTCCGAAACAGACATTTCAAAAGCGGCAAGAACAAATATCTTAGGATGTAGGATTTAGATTCTTGATGGTAGAAAAGTGCGTTATGCATGTAAGGATTATTTAGCATTGCAAAATCCTGGAGTCGTCAGAGCCGATTTTAATAGTCGGTTTTCATACTATTATCATTTGTTAGATTTATAGAGGAATTTTTTTAGAAGATACAATACTAATGAGACCTGGACCTAATCATATAAGGTATTGACATCATTTTCAATCAAAAATCTTAAAACAATAGGTTTATGGGTCTTTATCCTTATATAGTACATTACTTTCTGATTTTTAACCAATATAACTTAAACTCACACTTGAATTCCTAATAGACTTTAAATAGGGCCACAAGTACAGTGAACCGGGGATTTATAGTCATATAGTTCCTCTGAAATAAACTTCAACTTCATATAATTTGTACTAAAGTGGCGTGAGTAGCAACAGTCATCAACGAGTGACAATTTGTTCTTCAAGTATAATAATTCTTGTGATCAAAAGGTTAAGATGTGAGAATAAGATTGATTCTATCATAATAAAGCAAAGGATGACTAAAATCTTAACTTGGCTCTTTCGGTTGGTTGATCATGAAAAGAGAAAAAAAATAAATAAACAAAAGACTATAATTAACAACTGGAAATAAGCCAAAGTCTAAGTTCTACTCATGGAGTCAAGCAAGACAAATAGACGAAAATAATATTGAAAACTCTAATACATTACAAAATAACCCAACAAGTTCTATATAAAACAAAGAAAAAGAAAATAAACCTATACCATAATATATGAGGAAGAGAACCTAACTACAACATGAATACAAAATAACAAATCCAATAATATACATTAGATAAAAAAATTATAATAATGAATATTAATTAACTTTGACAAAAATAATAATTAATTGTCATTTTATTGAATATTTTATTTTTGTTATAATTTTTAATTTTTTAATAAATTTATACATATATTTTTTCTTCCAAATTGCATCTATCATAAAAGAGAACTCAATTTGGTTTTCGGATATGGACATCGTAAATTTTACACAATTAAAGCTAAAACATTATTTCCTAATATGAAAATAGTTTGTAAAATTGTATTATCTGCTATCTGGTTATAAGAGAAAACAAATTTAACAACAAAATATCGACAACTTTTATTAATCTAATGTGACTACTATTTCGTCTCAAATGTTTTTCTCGTCTTCCTAAGATTTTATTTTCAATGACTTTTTTATTCTTATATGAAATTTTGAGGAAATATAATCATAAAGTTTGGTTTTTTTTTTTTTCACATAAATAGCTATGATTCAAACACTACTCACTAACCTTCTAAAGAGCGTTATTAGTTATTCAAATTTTTTAACTTATATTCAAGATCAGTCGTGAGACAATAAACTTTTTAAACTGTAATGGAACAACTAATTACATAAATTGTAATGTGAATTATTCAAATACAACTGAAAGAGTAAAGTGCTACATAAATAATTTAATTTAAAAAATAAATAATCTATAAAATACTTAATTCGAAATTAAAAGATAACTTTTGTAAATAAGTTTTTATTGCATTAACTTTAAAGAAAACCGTAAAAACACTTGTTTCCATTATATACATAACAAAAAAAAAGGTTTTATCCCATAAAGTACACAACAGATATTTGTTTGCATCAAAAGTATTTTGTTAAAAAGAAAAAAAAAAGTGATTTGAATGTAAAGAACAGAGGAGCACTAATAACGTGGGCTAGGTATAATTTCAAGGGAGATGATAGTTTAACCAAAAAAAATTGAAAAATGACATACTTCCTAATTAGGTAAAAAAAATACTATTTTATTATTTTATTTTGATTAAAAAATATAAACTTAATATTATTTAATTCTATAACTAGAAACTTTGTTAAGATTGTCAAAAGAAAACTTTGTCAAAAAAATTATTTTTCTAATTTCAAAGGCTCATAAGAGTCTTTTTGTTTCTATTTCTGCAAGTTTTATTATTTTATCATCATCGTGGATTATACACACAATAGTACAGCAGCATTATTTGACTTGTGTAGTTTATAGTACACCCCATAAACCAAGGGCTACCTAAGGGTATAGGGATTCATGAGTCCTAATAAAGGGAATATTATGATCATAAGTAAGGTTTTTTATTAGTAACAACTGAGTTAATCTCGATACCCACAACCACAACTCAATTAAAAAACCAATACTCATGCCGTAACATGTGCATAATTTTTTAACTAATATAGTTTCTTTGGATAATGATGACTTAATGCACCATTTTTAAGTGCAGCACTATAGGAACTGAAGAAAATAAAAACATAACGAACAATGTGAAAAAAAAAAAGATATTAAAGAGAAAAATTTGCGATAATAATCATTATCCTTTTCCATTTTTAATGGAAGACACAGTCTTTTAGAGAAGCCAGCAAAATTTTATTCTTCTCCAACTCACCACCGTACGGAATCTTTAACTAACGAAAATTGTAGGAACTATAACTACCATTTTTTTTTTTTAAATCCTTGAAATATATTTTATATTATTTTACTATTTATTCATGATCTAATTATCAAATTAAAACTGTTTTAAAACAGTGAAAGTGCATTAGGAATTAATTACGTAAGAAGTTGTTGAATAATTAAGTTACACACCCACCATCCCATAGTTGAACAACAGGTAAATATTAGTTTGAAAATGATATCATGTTCATATTTTGACTAAGGGAGAGATTCTTTTTATGCATGCCCGTCATGCTCCTCACGTAGTAATCTTAATTATATATATACTTTTTTGAGTAGGCTATTATTAGGTCTACGACCACTGAACCCTACTTTTCTATGTTCATCAATAATTTAAATTCGGTAATCTTATTTAGTTACTATCTTCTTAGAAAAAAAAATTCTCCTATTTTAAAAAATGGCAAAACTTGAAGAATGATTTAAATTTTAAAAAACGTAAAAAGGAATATATATAATTGTTAAGTTGAAGGAACAGTGATGGGTGTGATTAATGAGCATCTTAATCTTAACACCCCACAGCAATAATTGCTTACTTTACCGCGCATCAGTGACTTGTATTTGCTTTCAACACCATCATTTTTAGCAGAGTTTGCATTGTACTATGTACCAACAACACCTCAAAACAAAGGACAAAACTAACTCTTCATCATCCATTGCCACCATAAAATAACGATGAACCCAGTTAAAGCACGGAATTTTAAATTTAAAAAGCGTTTATTTTTCATGGTTGCGCAACCTGCAAGTAACGGGAACAATACAAAATAGGAATTCCAGAGAGGATGGAAGAAAGAGAGAAACTAAGAAAGCATAGGCTTTAGTATTCACTTTCTCTATTCCCATGGCCGAAGATCTCTGCCTTTTCCTTTACAATCACACTCGCCATTTTGCTTCTCATCACCATCTCGAATCTTTCGTTTTCCTCTTCCTCTTTTTCTTTCTTTTCTTTATCATTCATTTTCTTCCTTCTTCTTCATCCAACTACTCTGTCAGTATCTCTGTCAATGTTTGATCGTGATCGAGAATTTACTCTCTCTCTCTCTCCTTTTTGCACCCTATTCACTTTATAAATCACGCACCTACTCTGCTTTTTATCATATTCTCCCTCACTCAACAACATTCTGTGACAGATACACACGCACGCCTTCCCAGATACGTACTTCTACAAAACCACAAAAGTTACTCTGTCTAACACGGCAATGGCAAAACCAACTACGCATAATCCATGATCGAGTAGAAAGGCCATTAAAGTGCTGCTATTTTTATTGTTTTACAATAACTACTTCAAACTAGAACATTTCGTCTTGCATAGACAAACACTCATGAAGATGATGATGATGATGATGATACATTGATTTTGAGCGATGATGGTGAACGAAAGAAAAAAATGATTGTAATATATATGTAATCTGTGTAGTTTTATTATGAAACTAGGATTGTAATGGACGGAAACTACATTATACGAGGCCATTGGCAATGGCGCGATTGGTACTAACATGTGTAGTCTCGTACACAGGAAGCTCCTCACGATACCTATTGTTTCCCATCACTGAAAGGTGATCGAGCTCGAAAAGATCCGAACTTGAATAACTAGCTGCGTCGTCATCATCATCTGTATCATCATCGTCTTCATCTTCGTCTTTATCTTCCGCCACATTATTGGGAAAATCCCGGAAATTAATGAAGTTGCTCCTTTTCTGACTTCGGTGGTACTCTTTCAGAAACTCTCTTGCGGCCTCCTCCACGCGTCTGCTCTTATCCACAACCTTTTCCTCTTCTTCGTTCTTGTTGCGTCCAATTTTCCACGCCGTTGGCACAGACACCGCCATTACGCGCGTGGTGTCTTCTTCGTACAAACACTTGTGCCCGCACGGTCGACAATCCTCGTCCACGATCACGCTCACGGGGTAAAAGCGCACCGTTCGCTTAACCCCGTCGCGCAATTTGTTCGAGGAAGGCGAAGCCTTGCTCAAACAAGAGCGTGAGAACGAGGAGGCAGAGGAACACGTGGATTCTTGTACCGACTTGGGTTTTGCTTCCTCCAAGGTTTTGGCTTTCTTCCCGTTCCCCAACAGAGAGTTAAGAAAAGTACTCAGCCTCCCCCCCGGAGAGATGGGTTGCTTCACTTTCTTCAGATTGTTGTACATCTTCAACGCCCTCGATTTTGACTTTATCAGACGCTCTTCATTGCTCGCGGACGTCATCAATGGCTTCGGTCTCGAAGGAGCAAAACACGAAACTCGCGACCTCGATCCGTACAGGGATTCAGTGTCGGAGGAGGACAGCAATCCAGAGCTTGAATCCGAGCAACTCGAAGTAGAACTGAAGAACATCACCTCCCGGTCGTGATCGTGATCATGCAAACGCGATATTGGTTTTCTCTCCTCCATCTGCGCTTTCACCGTTTTGTCGCTTCCCTTCCATTTTTGCACTAAACAAGAACGGGGAATGGTCGACGCGGTTAACTCTTCATGGACGAGGATTCTGCTCTGTTTCTTGATCATTGTCTGGGTGCGGAGTTTCATGTCGTTGGCGGTGGTGTCTCCTCGGTCGATGGAGCGGTAGATGGTGTCGAGAAGAGAGGAGGAGAAGGAGGGGTTTTTTTTAGCGTTGGTGTGTGAAATGTCGAGGGCGTACATGTTGGGTGCGCAATTAAATTGGAACAGCACGGGCGAAAGGGAATGATGATGAGATGGGAGAGTGAGGAACAGGGAGTAAAGTATGGTGGGGTAGGTGTTTGGGTTTTGTTTTAGGTGTGGGAAGGTTGAAAAGCTGCCATGGAAGCTAGGTGGTGTAGAATGATGATGATGATGAGAGTTGAGTTGTGTTGTGTTGTGTTAAGCTATGACAGGGGCATGATTGAGGGAAGGTGAAAAAGATGATGATTTGCTTGGTTTGTAGGCTTTTTTGCGTTTGTGAGAAAACGTGAACAGGGTAATTGATTCCTTGTCTGGAGAAAGAGAAAAGAAAAGAGCAATGAGAGCAGAGTGACATGAATATGTGAATATGAATATGAACATGGATACGAAGGAGAAGGGAACAGTGTGAGAGACACACACACTTTATAAAGCTCTCATCTCATCACGCGCGTGCGTCTCCACCCTCCTTCCCATGGGCGCCACTCTGCCAGGTTGGCAATCGCTGACGTGTCATTTTACTCTGTTTTTTTTTTGGTAACTTTTTTTTTGTTCTGATGATGGGCCACAAATTCGAATTTGTAGCCGTTGATGAAGTCTGGGAGAGTCGCCGGTGCGGTGAAGTGTTGAATATAACGGTGCGACCGGGAAAGCGAGGGCCCACGTGTGAAAAATGGGAAATTTTTTGGAATTTATAATTTTTTATGATTACCTATCAGTTTAGCCCGTGCGTGAGGCTTTTCCTTTATATTTTTGAATGTGGACAAATATAATGATTATTAAATTCCATTTAACTATTGAGGGTGGGGTGAGTTTAATTTTATAGTTTGTTAGTTTGGGTTTTAATTTAAATTGAGTCAAAAAAAAGAAAGATAAATAGATTGTTTCATGTGGTGGGTAAATTTAAAAGGAATTAGAATTGAGCTGGCAAGGGCATTATTGATTTAGGGTTGGTAACAAGGTCTAACCTCCTAAAATAAAAAATTATTCTCCATAATTTGGTCAATTAGGGGAGCTATTTAGAGGTGAGATTGAATGGTGTGAATAAATTATGTATTTGTAATTTGGACTATAGTTGAGAAGGGATGGATATGCATCAAGATGGTTTGTTATTTATGGTTGGTACATAATGTAGAATAATTATAATGATTGGTAGATGAATTAACAAGTTAAATATTGAGCAGTAAGTGGATGAAATTAAGGAAACATTGCAAATTTGTTTAATTCGTGGATTTTGTGATATCATGGAATGAGGCTTGGTATTATTGGAAAATGATGTTATTGAGATTTTGTTTTTGCTTTTGCCATCACAAAAACGATTTACCTATTAAAATTTTCCAAATTGGATGGGTTGGGATTATGGACCCCTTTTGCTTATGCTAATATTATAATTATCATTTCCTTTCAACGCTGTATATATTAAGTAAATACTTTATTATGACAAATACAAGTTGTGAAGTTGTATAACCTACGTATCCGTCGTTTTGGGAAAAAGGGGTGAAATGAAACCATTAATTTGTTTAATGCCGTATTCAGACATTTTTAAAAGGTAAAAAATTATCTCATATAATAATTATAATATTTATTTCCTCTTTTGTTGTTATTGTGTTTGAAATAATGAAATTTGAAAACCAAGGATGAAAGGTGGTGCTCCTAAAGAAAATGGAAATGACAGAAAAAGAAAGTAAAAAAGAAAAACAGGTGGATGAGAGAGAGAGAGGCTTTAATGGTGGGGATGAGGGATCTTTAAAGAGGAAGAAGAGTCTGTAAAATTGGTCTTTTAATGATCGTTGGCATGCCTCTACTCTAACTATGTGCCTTTTTAACATAATAAAACTTTCTAAACTTCTTCTCTTATTTTTAACTCAATCATATACTTAACATTCAACCATTTACATAAAATAACTAATATGCTTTTTTTTCCTATAATTCTGTAAGAAAAAGATTGGTAATTTTTCATAAAATTCAACCAATGTAATAAATAATTTTAATTCTTCTTATGCCAAATTGCGCTCCCACGTTAGGGTATCATCAACTTTTCCAAAACTAAGATATGTGTAAAAAAACAAATGGTTTAATAATATTTTTTTTATTACATTATACGATTCTTTTAATGGTGACGATTTTATTACGTGTAAGCAGTTTAAATAAAACGTTTAATTGTTTTTATTGTGACAATTTTCTATGTGGAAAACAAACTTTCCATATTGCTTCCATAGGCTACCATTAATGTTTCCATATCAATTCAGATGTGAAAACAAAATTTAAATTTCCAATACCACCCGTTTGGTAACCCCATAAATTTCCAATTTCTAATACACATCCACCTTAGAAATGAGCATGACAATTTTTTTTCTTCTATATTTTTGAGGGAGGAATGAAATTTAAAACTGAAAATGATGCTCCAATTGCTGAAGAATATATTTCTTAAATGTTATCGATGGTTCATGGCTTTTAAAAATAAGACCAATAGATACTCAACCCCTTCAACATCAGAAGTAACTCCAAAAATTCCTATAAATACAAATTTATTTTCCACCCGTAACTAAAGGTTTTAGAAAAAATGATTGACAACTTATCTTGACCATATATGAATGTATAATGAATAATCATTAATGTGAGAACTCCGATGTCAGATGAAGGACTGTAACGATTAAAATTGGTCGTGTTCTACTTAAAAGAGACACTTCACAGAATTTTCTTAGAAACTTAAATCCACTGATTTTTTATAACAGGGCAACGGCTATAACCAATCCACAGCCTGATCTGCATTACATAGATATAAATCTGGAGCCACCTATTATCATACAGACATCACACAATCTAAACATTTGAACCCAAAAATGAGAGATGTTAGTAGAATGATAGTACTAACAACAACACAAGTTATTGGAGAACGCATAAATTACTTTATTTCTTTCTTCCCTTCAGGTTCGGATTCCACATTAGCAAGCGAATCCCTCATACAAGGTAATCCAGATGTCTAAATTACAATGGCACTGCTTCCATTCACTGCGAATTCAGCCTCTGAAAATCCACCAACTGGTAAAGATCACCTCGTCTTTGCGTAGTTATAGGGAGATTTTTCCTGAATAATTTAATGAAAACAATTCGTATGAATATTTATGACAGGTAATTAAAAACTATTCACGTGCACAATTTTAGTGAGAATAAAAGAAAACCTTCTCTGCTCCGTTATTGAATAATCAATTTCTGCAATGATGATAGCCTCCTCGTGTTCTGTAGTAGCCAAAACTTCTCCAAACTGCCAGAGTGATATATTCCGCAGTAAGTAGAGACAATTGAAGACATTTTCCCTTTCTATTTTTGTTATTAAAACTCAAAATATAATACTGATTTCCAAAATCAGAGCATTCACTGGCTCTACTCAAAGAAAGCTCTCTGTAAAGGATCTACTTACTGGCCCTACAAGAGTAGAGTGGCCCCAGGCCACATAACCAGATCCTGTCTCCCGAGCAGGCGAACAGGTAGCCACATATAACTGTCAGTAAAGAATTTCATAAAGTTAAGCATCAGTTACTCTCCTCAGAGCTTAAAATTTACAATTCAAACAATGACTACTATGGTCAGAAACATAGATAAATCCCTAACTATACCCTGCTTTAATCACACACTCAACTGCATAAATCTAATAGAAATGGATCAGAAATAATAAGCAAAAAAGGAAAATTTATTGAAATCAATTACCACTATATAGCTCTGTAGTGTATATACACGAACTGAAATGAATAGGAAAAATTACCACTATAATTTTGATTCAAAATTTCAAATACCAGTAAAGCGACTAACTCCACCCTTCTCCTATTTATTTCAGCAACCTAATAAATATACTGTCTACTGGATAGTTACTAACTTTATCTCTTCCCTATGTACTCCCGCCCTATATTACAGTTAATTGCCTATTACAAGGCTAATGCTATTCATAAATCCTCACGACTCTAAAATTCTGTTTGTAACCACACTTCCTCTTCCTGCTATAAACCTTCTTCATAGGCAGCTCGCTAACACATTCCCAGCTATCCAAGTTCAACTGTAAAATACTGAGACGTGTAGGAATTGTGGTGCTTTCCTAAAATACATTGTTCGCCGGTGGATAATGCGTAAAAATATTGTTGAGATAACACCTTGTTGGACAAGGGAAAAAACACTGAAGCAGGTAGCTTAGGAAGCACTGACAGCACTGTGGAATAGCATGTCATCACGTTCAACACTTTTTTGGACAATATACTTGTCAGACACGCCTCTGGAACGTGTCTGGTACTTTTCAGTTTCACAGTTCAGAGATTTTTTTCGGCTCTTACACCTATTTGACACATCTTGAACATCTCTCCCACACTCCCACACGACTTGAACATGAGTTAAAAAAAAGCCGACACCTAGTTTTAGCTGAACACTTTCTGTACACTACTATAAAAAATTTAAAAGAGAGCAACTTATGACAAATAATGCACGACACACTTCTTTAGGCTTCTTTCAGTAAGACTTACCTAATTATTTTAACTAATAAGATGCACGTTTCTAATTTGAAATTCTATTGTGAAGGATGTTATTAAATGGAAACTGTTTATATTTTGGACGACACAACTACTAAGCCTAAGCAGTGTCACGATGTCCTATATTTTGGACAGTTGTGTCCCGGTGTCCATGTCAATTATGACTGCTTTTGGAGTCAGTGCTTTATAGAAGGTAGCATACGCTTTCAATTCATCACATTTACAGCAAACTCCTTGTGGGGGTGGGGAGTTTGATTTCTTATTTAAAACGCGCACATCTCTCTCAATTCAAAGCTACTTTTTCAAGCCTACTGTTCGGTTGATCCATCAAAAGCTAAACTAAATACATAAATGGAAACAACTAGATGATTTCGGATTTCATATACTTTTAAAATAAAATATTAGTATTCATACATTAAAACCCCACATAAGTTCGAAAAAATAAGGGAGCATTACCTGATTATCTGTAGCCCTGCATGAGAAGAAACAAAGAATAGATTAGCAATGGAATTTTAACTAGTCATTACTGCTTAATCATAAGTAGTTTAGAGAAGTTAAAATAAAAAATGGTTTTCCATGCCTAAGATAAGGAATAGTCAAAAGAAAAAATGAAAGTAGAACAAGAACAAAGGTAACCCAAATATATGTTTTAACTTCAATTATAATCAGCAGTTTCTTGTTTTCTACAAACAAGATAAAATTTGTCTACAAATGCCTATTACAAATTATAAATAATACTCAGAAAACTGTCGTCCAATTTAGTTGATGTAATTAGTGCAAAAACCCAGTTAACTTTCAAGTTTATTGAGTTTGTTTACAGACAGTAACACGTTATTGGCTTCAATAAGTTCTCCATATTTGAGTTGACGTTTTACAATTTTAGTCCCTAGTTACATTTTGTTTATGATTAGACCTAGATTTAACAAAAAATAATGCGGCTTCAGTTCCTAACTTGAGACAAAAAGCATGTGGTTTACAATTTTCAAACACTAAAATTGAATAAAAATAAAAAAGGTAACACTTTCAAATATTGTCATATGGGTAAAGATAAAAAATATATTAGGTTACAAGAACAAATTAATGGAAACTTACAAGACTAGATAGGGTTATAAATTTTAACCAAAACACAACTACAACATGTGTTCCAGGTTACTAAATGTTTCACTTAATTGTATCCATTACTACCTTGCCCTCTGCAATAACTCCCAATGTAATGGTCCAGTTGTCATGTTAAATGCCCCAGGATAGCAGAGTAAGTGAGCACCTGAAGTCAAAAGCCAACTGATACTGTAAGTTTGCCAAAGCTTGGCACAATAAAATAATAACAATAGTTGTGCTTATTTGTTTTCAAATCAACACAAATTGAAAATTTATCTCAATTGATCCTTGAAAGAGTATACAAAAAAAAAAAAAAGAGGAATAATTAACAGATAACATAATAAAGGGAATGAAACATCATACCAAGAACTATGGATTTGAAATTTCTTTTAGTATATTCCTGAAATAAGAAATACACAGGCAGTGTTGCCTAATGCATGTGAACCAATCTCACCTTGTATCCATCCCAAAAAGTAAAAATTGGTACCATATGACGCTAATAGCACTTAGGAGGCATGGATAAAAATAATTTGGAGAACTCAAATCATAGGCAACCAATCAAAACTAGAGAGTGTAATTGTTTCAAAACATATGAAATATGGGAAAGACAAACCTCTAGCAGCATATATCATTGCTAGTTCTGGAAACCGAATGTCATAACAGATGCCTATGCCAATGCGTCCAACCTCTGAATGAATCAACTCACAATTTCAATTTGTTTGCTCAAACAGAGAAATTTTTACGGCAAGAAAAAATAGTCTGAAACAAAAAATATTAAATTACTCCTTTGACACGGTAGTCAAACACATGTTATATAAAATAAGGATTGGATGGTAAGCCTTCTCAAGGTGTTTTCTTCTATCTTCAGTATCTTTTGATTAAAGACTACATCACAAACATAACTAGTTAAAAGCACAACTAAACATTAACCTCTCCTTCTGAACTAACTTCCTGACTTCTTTATGACTGTTTTCTCTTTCATATCTTACATACACAAATACTCACACACGAGAAGCCACAAATACATAATTACGTAAAAGCATTTAGCCTGAACAAGTGATATAATTCACAAAAATTCCTTCATAGAGACATACAATGGTTGATTGTGCAAAAAGATAAGGTAGAGTAGCATGTGTGTTCAAGATGTCATGGACAAGTAAACATAATACCAGAGTATAAAACTGCATTTCCTTAAGCAAGTTCACAACCATAATAACTTTAGAGGTTTATCCAAGTCAAAAACCATAACAACTTTCATTTACTTTATTTTGCAGCCTGCCTATATTATCATTACTAGCTCGGTACTTTGAATTTTAAATATGCACTTCTCTTACATGACACCAAACGTAATGCCAAAATATAAAATCGCAACAGAACTGAAACAGAGAATGAGTAAGACCGTGTGATGAGTAACATATTAAACCTGTGTCAACAATCGTCGGTGTCTCTCCAGCAGTAAGAGTTTTTGACTCGATAAATGTAATCTCCCCGGGGATGTCAATATCAAAAAGATGTATCTGCAGCATAGGCAGCATGTCCGAAATTACACAACAACAAAGCACATTCAAAAACCCATTCACGAATTATTCACCTCCCGAAATTACATTCAATTACAAAACTCAATGTTCAAAATAACGAAGTATTATTAGGAGGAGCGATACCTTGCGGTGCTTGGCGAGCAGCTTTCCATCGGTGTCGAAAACGCAACAAGTATTGTACAAGCGATCTCCAGAACGCTCTGGAATGGAACCACCGACGATGGTGATTTTCAGGAGACGAGAGAGTTCAGAGAGCATGGCGGTGGAAGGAGAAGCATCGGCACCGGCGTCAATATCCTCAGCGTAGACAGGGAAACTGTCATTGGAATAGGGACTGTTCCAAATTTCCTGACAAAACAAGACCGCATTCATTCTTAGAATTGGGACGTAAAACCTAACTCAATCCCAAAAGCTTGCTCAGAAACATGAACATGTGAAAGTTTATCGAAGTTGTTCAAAACTTAAATTCAGTAAAACGCTTGATAATAATCAGAAGAGGAAGTAAAAAGAGGGGGAAAAGAAAAGGGAACATACAGGCAAAAGAACAAGCTGAGCACCCTTGGATGCAGCGTCCTGAATGGCGGTGCGCGCGTGGGCGATGTTCCTGTCTTTGTCGGGAGTGACGGAGAGTTGACAGAGGCCAATTTTGAACTGAAATAGAACAAAGCGCGTGAAATGAGTGAGCGGGAACAAATAGTGAAAGAGAGGGAGAGAGGAAGAGAGAGAAGTTGCCTTGGACGGAGGCGGAGAGGGCATGGGAATGGCGGGTGGGGCCCGGGCGCGTTCGGAGTTGGATGAAGCGGCGGCCATGATTGGAGAGTGGCGGTGGATTGAGCGGTGGCGGAGATGGGAGGGGGAGAGAGAGGGGATAATGAAAGAGAGGGGGAAAAAGAGGTTGGAAGAGGATGAGTGGTGGAAAGTGAAAGATTTGAAGCTAAGCAGTGATGGTGATATTCCGAATGCTTTCATTTCTGATTTTGAAAGTCCAAAAAACCCTTCACTTTGATTTCAGGTCCGCTCATGGGATGTGGGAGACGGAACCTATCAAATCAACGGGATCGAAAAAACACATCAAATTTCACCTTCCCGTTCTTAACTTCATGAATTAACTTTTGGTTTTAGAAAGATAAAAAAAAGAAGTTAAATAATGTAAACGTAAACTAATAATTTAATTAAAAAAAGTGTAATAAAATAAGGGTATGGATTTTTAAAAAATAAAATAACTAGGAATAGCAAGAACAAGTTAGGCCACTTTTAAATAGCAGCTACACTTCTACTGGGCGTCACGGAAGGGATTGACACTTTTAAATATAAATGGTACGTGTTTGTTTCTATAAAAAATAATTATCAGAACATTATTATAGTAAGAATAAAGTTATAATAACTGTTATATATAAAAAGTAATAATGAAAATTGGCTTCCATTGTATATTAGTATATGACAATATTATGGCGTTTTAAGAATATAACACTTTAAGCTTTTTTATATGTTCTCCTTTATTATTCTATATTTATTTATCAATTTCATTATTATGTTTTATATTTAAATTTTCTTTAAATAAAAGTATGTAAAATATTTAAATAAATCTTTAATTTTTCTTTATTTTCAAATGTTTTTAAATATTTCCAAAATGAAACAAACAGCAATAAAAGTATTTCAAAATTTTAAAGAATAAAATCTTTAAATAAAAGTATATAAAGTATTTAATATTTTTAAAGTTTTTATAGTTTTCTATTGAAGATAAAAGAAGAAAAACGATATAACAAAAAAAAAAAACATTAGGCTTGTGTTTTGTTTTTTGGATGAATTTTGAAGAGTGAGTGTGATTTTTTGTATTAAGAAAAAGATGGTAAATAAAGAAAATTAAAGAAAAAATTGTGAGAATTGATAAAAAATTTGACGAATTGAAATCATGGTAACTGAGATGTAAACACAGATCTTCATTTCTCACCATTATGGTAGAACCAACTAATGATAAAGGGTAACAACGTTAAAGAGGAAAGTCTCTTGGTAATAGTTTTTCATAACAATCAACTTCAAATTTCCAACGGTCAATAACTGTCAGTTGTGCCGCTATATAATCACCCATTCGATTAAGATTGTCTGTAATAAACATTAATTGTCTCAATTACCAACAAATCGTGTTTCTGTGGCGGCGCTGTGTTTTTGGCGCCGCTACTACACACATTTCCATTTTTTCCACCGTGATTAAGGGTGTTTTTTTTAGTTTCCGGGGTGTATCCATGGATAACAATTATAATAACTCCTCCGACTCATTTCTCAGTCCACTTATCGGTAACTACATCGAACCAGACCCTGCACTTGTCTATACATTCAATGACCAACCTAATGTACTGCCCCATCAACGAAATACACAACAAGATGACCCTTTTGTCGATGAACAGGATCATGTTTCCTTCACTGGTCTAACTATTCAAGATGTATCCACGCATAGTGATAATGATCTAACCATAGGAGGAGTTCCTAACTTGGAAAAGGGGAGTTGGTCGACGAGAAAGCGAAAATTTTGCTACATGGATTCAATGATTGAAGATCTTCATCCCTTGCATGGAGAGAATACTTTTTCCAACGGAGAAAATATGAGTGCAGACGTAAATTTAAACGAACTTCAATTTTGGCCTTCTGGACCATTTGATATTGATATTGATGCCTCATTTGATCCGTTTCTTCATAGTTTGATCGACCGGGACATCTCAATTTTCGATCTATCCAACGATGAACTCATTGCATCCTCCTCTCAACAAAACGCATTGCCCCAACAACAAAATGCACTTTCCAAACAGCAAAATGTGCTGCCCCAAAACCAGAATTTTGATCCCTTTGGCCTTGAACAGATTCATGTTCCCATCCTGAATCCAACGTTCCAAGATCAATCCTTGCATGTCAATTATAATTTTTCCACTGGAGGAGAAGTTCCTAACATTGAAATGGAGGGTCCATCGAGAAGGAAGATTAAACAACCCATTACTGAACATTCATTATTAAAGCACGGTATACTGAACGAGGAGAATGTGGTCGCACTTGACCATTGGCCCCCGTCAACAAAGTCACTATCTTGTTCTTGCTGTCAAATTCTTAGACAAATAATTCACACAGATGGTAATTAAGTTTCTATACAAACATACTTAAATTTTTCCAGCATGTTTTTTGTTCTAGTTTTTCATTTTCTTTAAATTTTAAATACTCCGCAGGTTTCAAGTTTGAAAAGCTAGAGATTCATGGATCGCTTGGGGTGATTGGCCATGCGATATTCCACGTTCAGGATATGACACCGGGTGGTGAAACTCCAAGAGAAGTTTATCAAATGATAAAGCAAGTTCTAACTTCCCAGTGTTGCTTTGGTGGAACTATTTATTTGCATTGAAGCATGAGCATGTGTTTAATTATCCAAAACAAAGTTTCATTGTGAATTAAAGTCATAGTTTTTAGTTTCAATCAGTACTTATTAGCCTTTTTTTATTGCCAGTTTCAGCCGCAAAAGCATAGAACAAATAAGGAGTTTCTTAATAGCATATTGCAAGGAACAGACAAGATTAGGGCTCGTCACTCTGGATGATCCGTTGTCTGCATATTATGATACCATCTGCACTGGACTCGATTGGGCTGAACATAATGACGGAGACGATGACTTGAGTCCACGTTGGTCTTCTTCTCTTGCTTCTCAAGTTTCTCTTCGACCAAGTTTCACTCTTCATTTGTACATTCTGAGTTTTTGAATCTTTTCTCCTTTTCTTTAGTTAATGGCACAGAGCTCGAGTCTGATTCTGAGCCCGAGCCCGAGCCCGAGAGTGTTCCTGAGCCTGATAATGGAGAGGCTTCAAGTACTAAGCCTAAGCCGAAACGTAATATGGCAGTTCAGGTAATAGTTTTTGTTTTGTAAAGAAGTTTTGCGTTTGCATAACGTACTTGTTTTGATATTTTGTCTGTTCTATACAGAGAAAGAGAGTACCAAAGATGACAATGAATGATTTGAGCCCTTTCTTCCATTTAACTATAAGGGATGCTGCAGATAAATTGGACGTAAGCGACTCTGTGGTGAAGAAAATCAGCCGCTTGGGAAACTTAAAAAGATGGCCCCAAAGAAAGGTTATATATATAGATTTGTTGTTTGATTTTTGTTGGATAATTATCAGTATTTTGTGAGGATGGTGACGATGATGTGTGGTTATGTGTTCAGCTGCAAAGCCTTGCGAAGGATGTGAGAGTGCTGAGAAAAGCATTGGATTCACCCTATGAAGGGACAAGACAGAGAGTTCGACAGGAAATTCAAAGACTCCAACGAGAAATGGTTGTGATTTGTGGTGGAGTTATCCCAACGGGAATAGAAATGATCCAATTTGAAGAACAATAGTGTTTGCATAACTTTTCACGGTAGTGGTGGTAGTGAGTGTGAGTGTTTTTTTCTTTTTTGATGTTTAAATTGTAATTTTTGTAATTCCTGAAGATACTTTAACTATTAATAATATGCTATAAAGATCATTTAAATGTTCTTCTCAATATTATATACATGGACGTAATATCAGTTTAAATTTAAATTACATGGAAGCACAACTAAAATTTAAATTTTTTGTTCATTTTATTTGTGTCTTATTTAGTATTGTGGACGTAATAATATCAATTTAAAAAAAAAGAAAAAAGAAATCTCCATGTATTTGGAAAGGAAAAAGCCATTTAAAGGGCCATGTTTGGAGGGAAAGGAAAGTGTGGCAATAGATGGCTCTGGCATTTGGAAAAGTCATAGCAAAACCTTCTTCTTCCTCATCATCCATCAATCCAAACCCAAATCTCTGCCTCATAACCTCCATCACTTCAATCCTTCAAAACCTAAATCCCCAAATCCCAGATTTCTCACCTCTCACTAAATTCTCCCCTCACCTCACTCCGAACTTGGTGATTCAGGTGATCAAGAACCAAAAGAACCCACACCACGCTCTTCACTTCTTCAATTGGGCCTCCAACCCCAACCCCAACCCTAAGAACTACTCCCACACCCCCTTATGCTACGCTGCCATCACCGACCTCTTGCTCTCCCACTCCCTCTTCTCCACCGCCTACTCCCTTCTCCGCCACTCCAACAAACTCTCCGACTTCCTCATCTGCAGATTCATCAACGCTCTCGGTCACTGCGGCGATATCAGGGGCGCCATTCATTGGTTCCACAAAGCCAAAAACTTGGGAAGAGAACACTGCGTCTACTCATGCAACGCCATCTTGGGCGTCCTCGTCAGGGCCAACCGTGTCAATTTTGCCAAGGCCATCTACAATCAGGTTCTCGCAGAAGCTGTGGTGGAACCCGATGTTTACACTCACACCACCATGATTCGTGGGTTTTGCAAAGTGGGGATGGTCGAGAGTGCGCGCAAGGTGTTCGACGAAATGCGCTGCGAACCCAACATGGTTACTTACAACACTTTGATCCACGGGTTTTGTAAGAAGGGTGACATGGAGGGTGCGCGGTGGGTTTTTGACAGATTGGTGGAGAGTAAGAGTTGTGAGCCGGATGTGGTGAGTTTCACCACTTTGATTGATGGGTATTCGAAGAGAGGTGAATTCCAAAAGGCGGTGGAGTGTCTGAAGCAGATGATGGAACGAGGGTGTTCTCCGAATGTTGTTACCTACAATTCCTTGGTTGAAGGTCTTTGCTTGAGCGGAAGAGTGGATGAGGCAAAGATGATGATGAGTAGGATGCGGTTGAATGGTTTGAGAGACAATGTCGCCACGAACACTAGCTTGTTGAAGGGGTTGTGTATTGTGGGAAAGTCTGATGAAGCCTTTAAGCATTTCAGGGAAATGGTTAGTCGGGGGATGAAGCCGGATGTGAAAGCCTATGGGGTTGTTGTGAATGAGTATTGCAAGATTGGAAAACCAAGAGAAGCAGTCTCACTTCTGAGAGAAATGGTGACGAGGGGTGTTAAGCCAAGTGTGTCAAGCTTCAATGCAGTGTTTAGAGTTCTTGTGGCTGAGGGGAAGATTGATGAAGGAGTTCTTCTTTTGAAGCAGATGAGTCCGATGGGATGCTCACCCAACTTCTTGTCATATTGCATATTGATTTGTGGCCTCTGTAAAGTGAAGGGTAGGATGCAGGCAGTTGAAGAGCTTGTTTCAGACATGCTTCAGAGTGGACATAACCTTGACTCCACCATGTATAACTGCTTACTTCAGGGATATTGTGAAGACGAGGATGAAGAAATGGCACTAAAGACATATTATGACATTATGAACAAGAACTTTGTAATCAAGCAAGACGTTTTCAGCACTTTTGTGAAGGTGTTGTGTGCAAAGGGGAAATTGAAAGAGGGGGATACAGTGTTTGAGGGGATGCTTTCTCAGGGGATTCCTGTTAAGTGGGAAAGTTGAGGCTAATGCAACAAAGGAACACTAACGTAATTTTCAGATCAGGGAGGGTGTTAATTTAATCCTGCACTGGAAGTTCAATGTTCATTCTTTGCAGTTTTAGGGTTAAGTCTGTGATGGTTGGTGGCATGGTTAGTAACTGGGTTTGGATAGAAACTCAGAAAAGTTGAATTACTGATTGAGTGATTCAACTAGGATAGGCCATTAATCAAAATATTTAAGGCCACTTGACTGTATATTATATTTTTCAAAAATTATTATTTGATACCAAGTTTTTCAAACCAAAACACAACAAATTTATTTTTATAATTATTATATTTAAGAAAGACATAAGCATATCAATAAAACATTTATTTGAAATTTAAATTAGTAGTATAGAGTCGGAATGAAATAAAATGATTGTTAAAATATTAAATTCTGGATTTTTTTTAAGTAACACATCTCTCATATTTACTTTTATATTATAAATTAGTATACAACTTAAAAAAGAGACCCACGCTTTCAGATTTCACAGAACTTTCTGGAAATAATAAAAGAATTGATACATCTAAACAAATTTAATTCTTATTTATACACGTTTTAACTGTTTATTCTTTCAATCTACCAATTTTTTATCCGTATCTATAAACTCAATTTAATAATATCTTCAAATAAATTGAGCACGTAAGAAAATATTATGTATCTAATTTGATTTTTTATTGAGAAATCTAGCATTTATAATTTAGATATTTTATTCATGTAAAATTTAAATGAAAGGTAATTAATATTTAAAGATGGGTATTATATATTTCAATTATATAAAAATAAATATGCATCTTATAAAACACGTCGACTCTAAAATACATTAGGTAATAAACAAAATTTCATCTACAAAACCATTGTGCCTAGAATCAACAAATACCTAAATGTTAATTTTGTATATTTTCTTAAAATAATTCTCTTTATATCTCTAATCAAGCAAATTGCAATGATATAACATTTGTTTTTTCTCATCTCTTCTTGTTCTTTTTCACCCCATTTCTATCCTAAGAATGGAAAGGTTATTATTAGTTGTATTTATAGTTATTTATCTACAAAATGTGTGAAAAGGCAACCGCTCTCAAACTTGGTTTTATTAAATATAATCAGTTCAGAAACTTCTAATTGTAATACTTTTGATCATTTATTCTTTTGACAGCAT
>Ga0214542_1001474_pt1 | contig 48249 bp, 51 predicted proteins | sample CNSS1metaG_FD_160096 | JGI IMG/M metagenome (GOLD analysis project Ga0214542, IMG submission 160096) | Root nodule microbial communities from cowpea collected in UCLA plant growth center, Los Angeles, California, USA - CNSS1 | ecosystem: Host-associated > Plants > Roots > Nodule | place: USA... | reverse complement strand
TAAAATCAAAGTAAAGTCTCAATTTAATTTAAAAACCTTTTAACTCATATGATTAGCATGCATGTAGATTTAAAATCATTATTTTCTATTCGATTAAGAAGCAAAGGATATAGATAAACAAAAACCACAACAATAATCAAAATAACAAACACATAAATTCATCTAACCTCAGAATCCAGTTAAAAAATTATAGTGGAAACAACCTTAAAAGCTTAGCCCTCCATGGCTTTGATGGAATACATGATGATATGAAGGAAAGAAATATAAAAAGAAAAGAGAGAATGAGAGATGTGATGGATGACGGTGTTTGCCAAAACCAGAGAGTTCTAAGTTGTAAGTTGTGTCGCTTCTGCTCCCTTAAGTCTCTTTATATAGGCTTCAACTGGACTTTGGGCTTTATCTGTCGGTTGCTAAAATCTTTTATTTTTATTTAATTAATTAGCAACTTAATTTCTGTCTAATTTCCAATTTTGCCCCTCTTATTTAACCATTTTTGCAGTTTTGACCAGAGTTGACTGCTGGCTTTGACCAGTTGACCATTGTTGACCAGTTTGACTGTCCAATAACAGCATGACACGTGGCGCAGAGAGTCTCTATCCAGAATTAGGGTTTCACTCTCACACTCTTCTCCCTCCCTTGGCTGTGCGTGACAGCGCGGCTGCTCCGGCGTGGTGGTGCGGTGGTGTTGCAGTGGCCGGCGATTGACGATGGTGGCGCGCTCTTCTTCTTCCGCGATGGTTGTGCGTGAACCTGCTGTTTCGTGCAGTTCGGGAATGATGGCGCAGTTTTGGTTCTCACAGTGTAGATCTGCGTTGCTGCATTGGACGTGGTGCTGTTGCGGTGGGTTTGCTGGTGCGTGATGAACTCTCGATGGTGATGGCACGAAGTGGTGCAGATCTGTGAAGATGATGGAGGCGCGAAGGTGGAAACGTTGCTGCTCCGATCTGGTTCGCGTTTTTTGCAAGAACTCGCAGTGGCTCGAAGTGCAAGAACGTTTTCTACGGTGGCTCGCAGGTGCGGTGGCTCAATTTGGTGGAATGGTGCAGGTTCGAACTGTTGTTTCGCAGTTGCAGGTGAAAGCTCGCACTCACGTTGATGTTGGTATTGGTGCGTCGTTTCTGGCTCGCGGTGGTTGACTATGGTGCTTCGTTGTAGAGAAGATGGAGAGGCACGTGCAGGTGCGCGGTGGTGGAGCAAGCTTCCATGGTGGCGCGATGGTTGCTGCATTTGGATGGAGTGCGACCGTGACTCGCAGGTGGTGGCTGCGCAAATCTAGTACGCGATGGTGGTCGGAAAACAAGCTTCCATGGTGGCCCAAGGTTGGAAGATGGTGGAACTTTGGTGGCCGGAGGTTTGCGAGTTACGAATGAAGGTTGAAGATGGTTCAGATGCAGATCTATGGTGGTGGCACGGCTGACGGCGAGGTCCGTGAATGGTGGCCGGCAGCTGCCATGGTGATGGTAGGAGATGAGGAAAATTAGGGTTAGGGTTTCATGTGTGAGATGGAGGAGTTGATGACGTGGCAAGATCTGACTGGTCAATTTGGTGAGTGGAGGATTATGACACGTGACTCGTTATGGTTGGCTAATTTTAAAAGGTGGGGATTGCCACATGGCATGATCTGGTTGAGTGGAGTTTAAGTGGTAGGAGGGGGGTGCAACTTAGTGAAAACTGGGGGTGCAGAACAGGTTTTTGGTGGTCCACTTTAGAAGGAGTGTGCAAATAAAATCTGAGGGTGCATTTAGCTCCTGATTTATTCTTTTCCAGAATTTCCTGATTTTGGATTTATTTTATAACTTTGAATATTTCAAATCCACAATATCAATAACCAAAAATAAATTCCAGCTGCGTTAACAAACGTTAGAATATCCAATAATATTTTATGCAACTAAAATCAATTTTTACGCCACTTTTACCAAACTTACTCAATAAATCCAATAATCACAAATCCTAATTGTATCACACCTAGCCGATCTCGACTAGCATATCAATACATATCATCCTTCACCGACACATCGTATCGGCAAAGGCTGGGGGACTGGTGTACCGGACCTGGTCAACTTAACCATATAAATGACAACCCTCACATATATGCCGGAAACAACCCAAGTACACGACTTGGGCCGGCATGGACTCAAACTCATAACTGAATAAAGGCTAAAGTAACAACAAAGGGCCAACCTAGGACAGTGTGCGACCAAGGACGACATCCGACAAGTCAAGAAGTAAACGGATCAGACTGCACTTGAAGACTTAGTAAAATGGAAGCCCCCGCGTTCAATAGGCCTTAAGGGCTTGGATTAGGGCCCAGGCCCACTCACAGCCCAAGCTAGAGCCTAAGTCAAGGCCCGACCCACGAGATAACCAGACGTCTATAAACACGTGTGGACCCCAGTAATTAAAGGTACGCATTCATTAATCACAGATTTGACCTTTTTGAGAGTTTTGACTCACTTAAGCTTCGGAGTCTCTTCTGTAGTTAACCCCTTCTGGGTCCAAACCGATATGTACAGACCGGGAAGAAGCCAACTGAGGAGATAACGGACTACATGGTAAGGTGACGCTTGTGCCTAACTCATCTTATTTGTTCTCTCCCAACAAGCCATATCCCCCATCACAACCTTACCTCCACCTTCCCCGCTATGATCACTCAACCCATCCCACCCCACCTGTTCCCTCCCTACCAGCCCAGACGTTGTCACCCCTTCACCGACTTTATCGCCAACACCCCTCTTCCTGCCCAATGGAAACCTTTCACCCCGGACCGCTATACTGGCGAAACCGTCCCTGACGAACACCTCAAAGTCTACATCACCCATGTCGCCCTGTACACGTCCCAAGATGCAGTCTTCTACAAAGCCTTCCCCACCACCCTCAAGGGTCCTGCCCTATAATGGTTCACAACCCTTCCGGCTTACTCCATCGACAACTTCGACGTTCTTTCCTACATGTTCTCCACCCATTTCGCTGGCAGCCGTTCACACCAAACTACCACAATCTCCCTCCTAGGCATTAGATAGGAACAAGGCGAACCACTCAGAGCGTTCATATATCACTTCAGTAAGGCAGCTCTTCGCACCCCACACCTCAACCAGGAGATGATACTCCAGTGCATGGCACTTACCCTGCAACCCGGCTCCTTCGCCAACAACGTCTACCTCCACCCACATGCCTCTATGCACGAACTCAAACTACGTGCTGCCGACTACGTCCGCATGGAGGAAATACAAACCCTTCACACCAAATTCTGCAATGACTATGCAGCCACCACCGCCAACCCTACCCCGCAACCTCCCTGCCCTGATGCCCGTCCACGCGAGCCCCGCCAACCTCGCTTCACCAGATATGCCCCCCTTACCGTAGCTCGCTCTCGCATCCTCGATGAGGCCCTACAAGCTGACCTAATCCCTCCACCACACAAGACAACCACCCCTCCTAACGCGGACATGACCAAATATTGTCGCTACCACCGCAACCATGGCCACACTACAGAAGAATGCAAAGCACTCCAGGATAAAATAGAAGAATTGGTCCGTGCTGCCCACTTTCGTCGTTTCATCCGTAGAGATGACCATTCCTCTTCCTCTCGATACCGCCACCCCCCTCGATCTGACCACAGACGCCTTCCACATGATTCTCGTCACGACAGACGCCCCGCCAAACCCACTAACCAAGAAGCCGAACCGGCCCGCACCGACATCACCCCTGCCGACCCTCCCCTATGTGGCACCATCAACACCATCTCTGGTGGCTTCGCTAGTGGAGGATCCACCTCTTCTGCTAGAAAGAGACACCTCCATCATATCCAATCCATCAACCATATAACCCATTCCCACCACAAACGCCGCATGCCTCCTATCATCCTCATAGATGACAACTTTCATGGCCTAGACCATCAACAAGATGACCCCATGGTCATCATTGTGGAAATCAAAAACTACGCCGTTAAGAAAGTCCTTGTTGATCAGGGCAGCTCCGTTGACATCCTGTACTGGGCCACCTACCAAAAACTTCAACTTCCAGACACCGTCATGGTCCCATATGACGAGTCGATCTATGGCTTCTCTGGCGAACAAGTATCCACCCGTGGTTACATCGACCTCCACACCGTCTTTCGTGAAGGGACCCAAACCAAAACCATCCCAATCCGCTTCCTCATCGTCGAAGTGCCAACATCCTACAACATCCTCCTGGGCCGCCCTTCCCTGAACACCCTTGGCGCCGTCGTCTCCACCCCCCACTTAGCCATGAAGTTCCCTTCCCCTTCCGGTGACATCCTCATCATCCACTGCGACCAACGCTTGGCACGTGAATGCTACATGGCCAACCTACGCCCACAGCTCCCAATTCAACAAACCAACCACATTGAGCGACCTCCTGGATCCGACATCTCTTTGTCAGGCAAGGATCTAGACCCTATAATAGGCTGGGATGTTCGTCTCGAACCAGTTGAAGAGACCTCCCTTCTAGAGCTTCCCAACGGTCACTCTATCAACCTAGGCACCAGTTTGAACTCTGACGAGCGTGCCATCATCACACCCATCCTCACCAACAACACAGACCTTTTCGCCTAGTCAACCGCCGATCTCCCTAGAGTGGACCCTCTAGTGGCATCCCACAAACTATCCATCTATAAAGAAACCTATTACGCATCCCAGAAAAAGCGCAAACTTGGCGAAGAACGCCGGCTAGCAGCTAAGGTTGAAGCCGACAAATTACTGAACGTAGGATTCATAGAAGAAGCTCAGTACACCACTTGGCTTTCTAACGTAGTCTTGGTGAAGAAAGCCAATGGCAAATGGCGAATCTGTGTGGACTACACGGATCTAAACAAGGCTTGCCCCCGCGATGCCTACCCTTACCCAACATTGATCGACTCGTTGACGGTGCGGCAGGAAATAAAGTGCTCAGCTTTTTGGATGCATATTCTGAATACAACCAAATCCCCATGGCTGTATCTGACATGCACAAAACTGCCTTCATCACGGACGATGTCAACTACTTCTATAGGGTAATGCCTTTTGGCCTAAAAAACGCTGGAGCAACCTACCAACGACTGATGGATAAGGTTTTCAGTCACCTAATGGGACAATGTGTCGAAGTGTATGTTGACAACATGGTTGTCAAGTCACCAAGTTACCACCAACATGTTGAGGACCTATCAGCAGTCTTCTCTGCGCTACGCCAATACAACCTTCGCCTCAACCCAGACAAGTGTGTATTCGGCGTCGACTGGAGTAAATTCCTTGGTTTTATGCTAACCTAGCGCGGCATAGAAGCCAATCCCGAAAAATGCAAGGCCATCATCGAGATGCGCAGCCCCGCTACCATCAAGGAGGTCTAACGGCTCATAGGCCGCCTCACAGTCATTTCCCGTTTCCTACCCAAACTGGCCGAACAAACCCAACCCATAGTCCAACTCTTAAAGAAATCGACCAGGTTCACGTGGACTGATGATTGTGAACAAATCTTTCAAAAACTGAAAACCACCCTCACCTCACCACCTATCCTCCACAAGTCGGACACTCACCAACCCCTACTCGTATACATCACAGCCACCAACTACACCGTCAGCGCCGCGCTCGTCCAAGAGATAGAGGGCACACAGCATCCTGTCTACTTCGTTAGTAGGACACTGTAGGATCCCGAAACCAGATATCACATGGTAGAGAAATTGGCTTTATCTTTAGTCCACGCAGCTCGCCGCTTACGCCCATACTTCCAAAACCACAGCATCACCGTCAAAACTGACTACCCAATCCAAAAAATTTTGCAAAAACCAAATCTAGCCGGACGAATGTCATCTTGGGCCGTCGAGCTGTCAGAATTCAATATTTAATACGAACCCCATGGCCTCATCAAAGCTCAATGTCTTTTAGATTTCATCAACGACCTCCAGCACACCCCCACAAAGGACCAATGGACACTTCATGTAGATGGTTCCTCAAACCCAAAAGGTGCCGGTGCTGGCATTGTGTTAGAAGGACCCAACGACATCCTCATCGAAAAATCCCTTCACTTTGCCTTCAAAACATCAAACAATCAAGCTGAATACGAAGCTATCCTTGCCGGCCTTTCCCTTGCCCGTGAAGTAGGTGTCAAGACGCTAACATGCAAAACCGACTCCAAACTCACTATAGGGCACCTGAATGACGAATTTCAGATTAAAGACCTCATCCTCCTACAATACTACCATCTGGTCCGAACAATCATTCAATCTGCTTTTGAGCGAGTCCGCATCGAACACATCCTAAGAACCGACAACATCAGAGCCGACATCCTCTCTAAATTAGCCAACACCAAACTAAAAGGCCGCCACCGATCCCTATTGCAACAAACACTATCTACACCCTCCATAACACATACTTGTCAAAACCTAACCCACGACCCAACGGACAGCACCGCCCCTCTCCAAAACCATAATTGGACCACCCTATATCCAATATCTAAAACCGACAACCCTCCACAAGATGTAGACAAAACTTGGCTGGATAAAGCCGCCAGGTATACCATGATAGGCGATTACCTTTACAAACGCGGGTACGGCCAACCCCTCCTCAAATGTGTCATGGCAGAGCAAGCACAGCATATCATTAAAGAACTACACAAAGGCGTTTGCGGCTACCATTCCGGTGCACTAACAATGGCCACTGGGGTACTTAGAGCTGGGTACTTCTGGCCGACCATAGAAGCAGACTGCCAGGACTATGTCAGAAAGTGCAAACCAGGCCAAAAACATGGCAACCTCATCCACTAGAAGCAGGAACAACTCCATCACATAATATCCCCATGGCCCTTCGCAAAATGGGGAATGGATATCCTTGGTCCCTTCTCATCTGGCAAGGGACAAGTGAAATTTCTGATTGTCGTTGTTGACTACTTCACCAAATGGATAGAAGCCAAACCATTAACCACTATCACGGCCCAACAGGTTCAACAGTTCGTTTGGAAGGACATTGTATGCAGATATGGCGTCCCACACACCATCATTATCAACAATGGCCGACAATTTATAGATAAGGAGCTAGCCAAATTCTACACTGGCCTGGACATAAAACACATCACAAGTTCTGTGGAACATCCACAAACTAATGGACAAGCAGAGGCGACCAACAAGGTTATCTTAATGGAACTACGCAAACGGTTAGACATCGCCAAAGGCCGATGGACCGAAGAGTTAGTAAAAGTGTTATGGGCTTACAGGTGCACCCCTCAATCAGCAACAAATGAATCCCCTTTCAGCCTAGTTTACGGTGCAGACGCCATGATACTAGTTGAAATTGGCGAACCATCTCTGCGTCGAGAACTATACGACCCAACCCACAACCATTAGAACATGGCTACTCACCTTGACATCCTACCAGAACTCAGAGAGAAAGCCCAAATACGAAACTTAGCTACCAAACGAAGGGCTGCCAGAAAGTATAATGCAAACCTATCTCCACGATCATTCGCCATCGGGGACTTAGTATGGAGAATGGCCAGCAGTGCTAGAAAGAAGGATGGCAAGTTCTCCGCCAATTGGGACGGCCCATCCGTATACGCGAAGACGTAGGAGGAGGAGCTTATCGCCTGGAACACTTATCCGGGGAAGAGATTCCCAACACTTGGAATGTATTGCACCTCAAATTCTACTTTAGCTGAATGTATACTATAGTTGGACCAATACTTGTAACCCTGGGTGTACTCTTTTTCCTCACCTGGTCTTTTTCCCTAAGGAGGGTTTTGGCCAGGAAGGTTTTAACGAGGCACCCCATATTCAATAAATAAAACGAAGGGTTCTCAACTATACAACTTTCCTACATTTTTACTCTCATATTCGTTTAAGTTCCCCACCCTTATCACAAGTAAGCGGTCTGGGTCAAACACCCTTAACTTCATGTTGATTCGTTTAAGTTCCCCACCCTTACCACCAGTAAGCGGCCTGGGTCGAACACCCTTAACTTGTGCTTGATTCGTTTAAGTTCCTCACCCTTATCACAAGTAAGCGGTCTGGGTCGAACACCCTTAACTTCATTTTGATTCGTTTAAGTTCCCCACCCTTACCACCAGTAAACGACCTGGTCGAACACCCTTAACTTGTGCTTGATTCGTTTAAGTTCCCCACCCTTACCACAAGTAAACGGCCTGGGTCGAACACCCTTAACTTCATGTTGATTCGTTTAAGTTCCCCACCCTTACCACAAGTAAGCGGCCTGGGTCGAACACCCCTAACTTCATGTTGATTCGTTTAAAGTTCCCCACCCTTACCACAAGTAAGCGGCCTGGGTCGGACACCCTTAACTTCATGTTGATTCGTTTAAAGTTCCCCACCCTTACCACAAGTAAGCGGCCTGGGTCGAACACCCTTAACTTGATGTTGATTCGTTTAAGTTCCCCACCCTTATCACAAGTAAGCGGTCTGGGTCGAACACCCTTAACTTGATGTTAATTCGTTTAAGTTCCCAACCCTTATCACAAGTAAACGGCCTGGGTCAAACACCCTTAACATATAATAGCATACACAAACAATCCATACATACACAAATATAAAGAGCAATTAAACTGCAAGTAATCGACATTTATATCAAACAGCAAAATAGAGCAATGTACGAGTTATTACAGACTTAGAATCATTAAACTAAATTGGAAGTATTAAATTAAATCCTAAGCCGCCTTCTGCTCCACGTCTTCCGCCACCACCTCGTCACCACCAACATTAGCATCAACTGCCTCCTTTTCCCCATTTCCTTCTGGACTAGATTCCTCCTCATCTATAAGCACACCATCGACAACATCCTTATTCACATCAAACCTAACATCATTAGCATCAACATTCTCATAAAAAAATGACGCTTGCCGAACACCCTTCTGAAAGCCATTGATATGTTCTTGTATTATGCAGCTCTTCAAGTCCTCCAGTTCACCCTCCAGCCCATCATGCTTCTCCTTGATATCATCATAGTCGGCCTCAAGCTCTGCAATTCGACCCTTCAACTTTTCCTCAGAATCAAGGCATCGTACCCTCCACGTAGCGAGCCTTTTCCTTTCCAATTCCCACTCCTCCTCCTTCTTTTTCCAAGCTTCCTTCTCTTCGTCATGCTTATCAACCTTCTCCTGCAACTCCTCCACCTTAGTTCGGTTCCCTTCTTTCACCTCTTGTTCATACAAAGAACCCACACGCCGACTAAGCAGCAAGGTCTTGCTGCTAAATTCAACCATGGCCTTCACCAAAGCTCTCGGCTCCATATTGTCAATTGAATTTATTAGCGATTCTGGCACATTAATTTCAATGTCTTTCCTCACAGTAGTTTCCGGAAGCTCAATCAACCCAGCTTCCGGCCCCTTCACCCCACTGGCCGAGTCTGCCCCCATCACGACAGCTCGCACTTTCTTCACGTCCTTGCCCTTGCCCACCCTAATAGGCAACTCCGCTTTCCTTTTTGTACATCATGCACATGGACGTCTACCAGCGAGTCCTGCAAGTTAGGAACCACAGTGTTCCCGGCAGCTTTAGCCTTCATCGCCTTCTCCTTACGAAGGACTTGAAAAAGTGTCAAGTTCTTCTTGCAGAGTTGCGCCATATGCCCTGAAATACACAACACACAAATCGTCAAAATACTCCAATCAATAACAATGCTCAAAGTTACAAAAAATACCTTCAATATCTATAATAGGGTGAACTGAATTATACACCCTAACTAAGCCCTTAGTGGGCATCTTATCGCTAAATTGCATAAAAGTATCCACCACCTCCTTCTCACCCACAAACAGATCTTCCCTCGAAATCACCTTATATCTCCAAGGGTTGCTGGTCTAGAAGAACGGAAACTTAGTATTACCATCAGCGGTATAGAAATGCGACCGACCAGCCGGCTTTACTACAACTTTGAAGAACCCATCTTTGAAATGCTTGAACGATTGAGTGAAGGCCTCCAATTTGGTGAGACCAGGTCGGTTGATTAACGATAACCATGTTATCGGACTCTTCGGCCTTGTGACAAAAAAGTATAAGAACGCTCGGGGAGACGGTTCCAAGTACAGCGCCATGCACAGTAATCTGAAAGCTTGCAAATACGCCCAACTGTTCGGATGAAGCTAAGTAGGGGCAACATTCAACAATCGCAACACTCCCATAGTGAATTCATCAAAAGGTAGACGGATGTGCAGTTGTGAGAAGTGGCACATGTACATATAAAAGAATTCTTCGGCTGCTCCTTCTCGGCCATGGCACGCGCATTCAACAACGGTAACCCGCTCTGGAGCAATTATGTCCCTTTGCGCACCCTTTTTGAAAATAGGCCTACAATTCAACCACGATTTTAGCAAGCGCGACCATCGGAACAACGACTGCTGAGTCTGCACATCTGCCGCTACCCATTCATATCTGGTCTTTACCGGCTAATTGCTCTCAGCCATCTCCTCAGGCGGATCTTCCCTAATTTTAACCACCCTCTCCACTGGAATTCTCCCTACACTACCCACTTCTTCCCTATCACTACTATCATCTCGACTACTCTCGTTATCCCTAGACCGCTCACTACCCGAGTTTGACAACGAAAACCTATCGCTACTACTAGACATACCTGATTTCTCTAGAAAAGATGACGGAGGAGGAAGAGAAGATATCGGACAGCTCTATACGCACGCGAACGAATTTTTTGCAAATGAAACAAAATGAATGAAATGCAACAGCATCTTCATTTATACACACGAATTTCAAGCGTCATAACCCTTTCCCGCCAAAAACATAACTCTTTTCAATCATCGCAAAGTACCAAAATGGCGGCGCCAAACCTCCCTAAGTCAGCCTTCTGACGTCTTTTCAACTGCCACAAACGTCTTCTAGCCTTAACACTGTTCATCACACTTAAAGGCTGGGGGACTGGTGTATCACACCTAGCCGATCTCGACTAGCATATCAATACATATCATCCTTCACCGACACATCGTATCGGCAAAGGCTGGGGGACTGGTGTACCGGACCTGGTCAACTTAACCATATAAATGACAACCCTCACATATATGCCAGAAACAACCCAAGTACACGACTTGGGCCGACATGGACTCAAACTCATAACTGAATAAAGGCTAAAGTAATAACAAAGCGGCCAACCTAGGACAGTGTGCGGCCAAGGACGACATCCGACAAGTCAAGAAGTAAACGGATCATACCGCTCTTGAAGACTTAGTAAAATGGAAGCCCCCGCGTTCAATAGGCCTTAAGGGCCTGGATTAGGGCCTAGGCCCACTCACAGCCTAAGCTAGAGCCCAAGTCAAGGCCCAGCCCACGGGATAACCGGACGTCATTAATGCTCTATAAATACGCGTGGACCCCAGTAATTAAAGGTACGCATTCATTAATCACAAATTTGACCTTTTTGAGAGTTTTGACTCACTTGAGCTTCAGAGTCTCTCCTGCAGGTAATCCCTTCTGGGTCCAAACCGATATGTATAGACTGGGAAGAAGCCAACTGAGGAGATAGTGGACTACATGGAAAGGTGACGCTTGTGCCTAACTCATCTTATTTGTTTTTTGCAGGAACATTAATTAAATCAATCTTTAAGAATAAAAAAATTCAATTAAATCCCCAAATTTAAATATTAAGGCAAAAATTTGAACTCATCAGCTACCATTACTCTTTGTCTTCTCTATCCATATTAATGAACTTAGGGATTCTCGCCCTCGCATTTATTAGATAAATATTTATTTATTTAATTAATTTTCTTGGGTCTTACATTTCCCCCAACTTAGAAAATTTGCGACCTCGAAAATTGCACTTACGAGGAACAACTATGGTTATGATTACCTTGTGTGGTCCTCTATTCTCAACGTCTTCTCGTGCGTATCTTCATCCCAAAGAACCTTCACTCTCTAGATCTCCCTCCCCCTCACTTTCATGATCTGAGAATACAATATTCTCTCTGGCCTCACGTCCCAAGTCAGATATTCTCTTATCTGAACCTTATCATGATTTAAACATTATCCCCCCTATTACATGAGTGGGGCTTGCAATGTACTTCCTTATTTGTGACTTGTGAAACACTTGGTGCATGTTTGCCTAGTGTGGTGGCATGACAATCTCCTACGCAACCGAACTGGTGCTCCGATTAATCTGATAGATTGATCGCTCTTCCAATGCTTGTAGTTGAGGTACTCTAAGAATCACACGCTCCATCGTCTCAAACCCCAACAACCTGCTTCTCTTATTTGCATACAACTTCTGTCTGTTTTATGTTGCATGCATCTGGTCCTGGATTAAGCTAATCTCCTCTATTGTCTATTGTAGCCACTTAATCCAATAATCACTGACTACTAATCCTAGTACCCACACAACTGCATTGTGCCTCTGTTACGATCCAACGCCGCTTATGATACCATTCCAACCTTTGTCAATACTTCACTTAAATAGTTTAATTCTCTAACTTCTCCTTAGCGATCCACTAAAACTTTCAATCATCTTGGTGTTTACACTAACTCCTTGCCATTATGTCTTCAATATCTTTTTCTCCAACTTCTAGAAAAAACCCTCCAATTAGGACTATTGGCACCAACACTACTTCAGATACTAATGCAAAAGCGAACTTCCCCACTCCAAGATGAAATTCTAGTAACCCTCTCAAAACAATTTTAGGGCCTTTCCACCACTGAGATCCCTCAGTCTAACGCGTTGTTTCTAAACTCCTCTAGCGTTTTTCGCCTAAAAATCCACAACTTAACTTCTTTCGTCCACCGATACACAACTTTCTGCATATTCACATCTTCGAGCAAAAGACCGACTTTAAGGCCCTACCCAACCATTGTAAAGGCAACCAGGTCAAGTTTGACCTTGAATCTGCATCCATTTGCTACTACAAACAACAAACACATACCACAAAAGTGCAAACATAACAAGAAAAGGTATAGGAGACAAACTCAACCTACAACATTCCTCTCTTTTTCCAAAACCTTTAGATTTAAAAAGGAAACTATCTTTGATATAGTCATGAATGTGCACCATCTTCACTCTTACCAAGTTATTTTCTGTTCTTAATGCTTCCAGTTTCACCACTCTGCGTAGTCCACAATCAATAATATGATTGATAGAGCACCAGTCCATTCCTATAAGGTTTCGTAACCGAAACACGACAAGCTCACTCCCCAAGGCCCAAAAATCATTAGAAAACCAGGCTCGGATACCAAATGTAACATCTTGGTCAGATATTACTATTTTAAATAAAATAAAATGAAGCTAAAATAAAACGCATTTAATAACCAAAGCTTTTTCCCAAAATGCGGGACAATTTCAAACTTTATTAAAAGCACTAAAAGAAAAAATCCATAAATGCGTTCAACGCCTACAAATATAAAATAATTTATAGTAACTGATTACAAAAATAATCCATAAAATCCATAAAATAATTCCATGTAAAAATTCTCATGTTAACCCCACTTCGGCTCTAAGTATCCACGTGTTCACCTGCATCAACATCTGCTCCCATGTAATGAGTTACATGATCATTGCCAAACACACACAGATAGAGTGAGCTGAAAATAAAAACGCATTACAAGGTACATTATAATAACAATTAAAAACCCTAACACTTCTACTACACTAAAATCTCGGACCCAAACTTTCATATCTTCCTTTGGACATCTCTTGATTCTACACCCTTTGATAAGTACACTGATCGATCTTTGCTTCACGAGTGTCTACTCACCCCTCTGACTATAGGCCACCACCTAATAGTCCACACGCGAGAATAAATGGCCACGACCACAATCCGTGACACCAAGTGGAGTTCCCCAAAACGAGCAACAGTCCGTAGTTGTCCCCAGACTACCAAACTCAATCAGTTACACTAAAGGGGGCAATCTTCCGAAACCCCACCGTACGAGCCATGATTTGGCACACTTCACTGGACTTCCAAAACCACTAGGCTAGAACCTCAAGTGGCCACGTGTTACCCTAATACAAGTTATACTTGTAACTGGGCCCCCAACAAAGCATCGCATCAAGACCTCCATCCAAAGTTGTGTAGAATCCCTCGCATAATTCATTACTGCATCCAAAACCGCCTAGCACAACATCCATGTCGCTAGGTTAACTCGCGTTCTAGACCACCTAGCAGAACACTTGGCGCCACCGAGCACTAACCCAATAGATTTTGGTCCAAGCCCAGTTCTACAACACATTGCCTAGCAGAACCACTTCCCTCGCCAAGCGCCAACTCTCAGGTTTTACTCTAGAGTTCACTTTGTGGCCTATCTCCTGGCAATTTACACCGTTCCGCCAGGCGCCACACCAGTAACTAGTAATTTACTAGTATTTGGCACTCTAGAATAGGTTCCAATGAACCTATTTACAAGAGAGACTCGGTGCATGAAAAACATGCATCCATGACAAGTAAATACACTTTCATATCATTAAGTTGAACTCAACTACATAATATCACATGGTCATACATCAAGCACAACCATATTCTTGCTTTTATACATCCCGGAGATTCACAATAAATCCACATAAAACTATTGAAACAAAATGTTATACCCAACACACAATCCTACACAACCCAACAATATACCAACTAGGAAGAACACATAACCATTGTCCCAAAATATTGCACGGACAATAAAATAGTAATAATGATAATAATAAAAAATACAACAAGAACAATAATAATAATAATAATAATAATAATAAAACAAAACAATACACATAATAACAAAATAATAATAATTATTATAATAATAATAGTAGTTATAAAACGAAATTTTAAAAATAAAAATAGCAATAATGAAAAATAATAATAAAATAAAATGAAACAATAATAATAAGACAATAATATTAATAAAATAAAATAAAATAAAATAATAATAAAATAATAATAATAATAATAAAACAATAATAATGATAATAAAATCATCAATAAAACAAAACAATAATAATGACAACAATAATAATAAAATAATAGTAAAATAAAATAAATAAAATAATAATAATAAAGATAATTATAAAATAAAATAAAATGAGAATAATAATCGTAATATAAATAATAATAATAATAATAATAATAATAATATTAAAAGGATATTTTAAAAATAAAATAATAATAAAAATGAAAATAATCATAGAATAAAATGAAACAATAATAATAAAACCGAAATACTAATAAAATAAGATAAAATAATAATAATAAAAATAAAACAATAATAATAAAACAAATAATAATAATAATAATAATAAAATCATCAATAAAATAAAACAATAATAATAAAAACAATATAATAAAAGAATAGTAAAATAAAATAAAATAATAATACTAATAAATATAATTATAAAATAAAATGAAATGAAATTAATAATAATAATCAAAATAATAATAAAAAAATAAATATAAAAACAAAAAATAAAAATGATAGTAATTGTAATAATAATAAAATAAATTAAAAATAATAAGAATAATTAATAATAATAAGAATAAAAATAATTATTATTATTATAATTATAATTATAACTATAATAAAATAATAAAAATAAAATAATAATAATCATAAGAATAATAATAATAATAGTAATAATAATAATAATAAATAAATAATAATAAGGATAATAATAATAATAATAATAATAATGGTAAAATAAAATAAAATTAATAATAAGAATAATAAGAATAATACTAAGTGTGTCGTATTTAGAAGGAAAACTCTAAACATCTCGTTTGGCAAAAAAGAAGAATCATGATAATCATAACAATGATTGGGTCACAAAAGCCAAAAGAAGAATCATGATAGTCATAACAATGATTGGGTCACAATAAGAACTCAATACAACTGAAATCGCAAACACACCCATACTCTCTCTAAAACCACATACGACAAACACCATCAAGAAGTTAAACAAAAATGAAAATAATCATAAAATAAAATAAAACAATAATAATAAAACAAAAATATTAATAAAATAAAATATAATAATAATAATAAAATCATGAACAAAACTAAACAATATAATAAAAACAATATAATAAAATAATAGTAAAATAAAATAAAATAATAATACTAATATATATAATTATAAAATAAAATAAAATAAAATAAAATTAATAATATTAATCATAATAATAATAATAATAATAATCAAAATAATAATAAAAATAAAAAGAAAAATTGAAAACGATAGTAATTAAAATAATAATAGTAAATTAAAATAAAATGATAATAAGAAAAATAATAATAATAATAATAATAATAATAATAATAATAATAATAATAATAATAAAATAATAATATTAATAATAATGGTAAAATAAAATAAAATTAATAATAAGAATAATATTAAGTGCGTCGTATTTAGAAGAAAACTCTAAACATCTCGTCAAGCAAAAAAGAAGAATCAAGATAATCATAGAAATGATTGGGTCACAAAAGGCAAAAAGAAGAATCATGATAGTCATAACAATGATTGGGTCACAAAGATAACTCAATACAACAGAAAGCACAAGCATACAAATACTCTCTCTAAAACCACATACGACAAACATCAAGAAGTGAAACGATACAAGAATTTGATTCAGGAGAAAGCTTTCATGCATCAATATATAACGCAATTGTATATAATATCATTAAAACAGGAAATGACAACTCCCCTAACCTGGAATTCTGGCTCCAAAAGTACTCTTAGAATCCTTTCTTACACCATAATTGATCTCCCATTTCATCTCCACCCTTGGGCACTCCTTCCAGCATTCTAACACTCTCCTAAGTTATGTTTTTAGGATTCTAAAACTCCCTTTTGGTAGTAAAGGCTAAATTGTGCTAGTAAAGGTTCAAACCTACCCTAATTCCATTACCAAACAATTGCACAACCATTCAACCAATTCATATTTTATGATAAATCCTACACCTCTAGGATTATATTATCACACACCATGATCAAGCATACTATTAAAATAATAAAACAATTAAATTAATATGCTAATGACATACACAAGGCTTGAACCTAAGTCCCCTCATAATAGTCAAGTACTCTTAACCACTTAAGCTACCATTGCTCCTTGTCTTCTCTATCCATATTAATGAACTTAGGGATTCCTACCCTCGCATTTATTAGATAAATATTTATTTATTTATTTCATTTTCTCGGGTCTTATAAATCATATGGTGAGCAACTCAACACAAGAAAGTGACTTCAAGACTTATTTTTGAACGATAGACCACCCATATGCCATGCACGAGCAAGCGTTCAAGGATAGCAAAAATGAAGCTTTCATATTCATCACCAATCAACCCATAACAAGAGTCACCTTTTCTAGCCCAATCCAACATGCATAATTTTCTCAAGGGTGTCTCGAATAAATAAAAAACATAGCACTCAAGCATCCATGGTAAATGCGTAAAATAAAAGACATAAAACAAACCACATTTACCATCATTCTATAAACCTATGCTTACCCTTCCAAGCCTCAATCATCAATCAACAAAGTATAAAGAGAAGAAAAACAAGTCAACTTCCCCTACCTGGATAGTTCTTCTCAAGGTATAATAGTAAAATAAACAAGTCTCCTCTGAAGCGTCTTCGGTCTCACTTCACTTTTCTATTGCTCTTCCCTTTTGATTTATGTTTTCACACCTTTCTTAAAACCCTAACCTTTAATCTTTTATCATTAACCCTAACGGTCGTCCTTGTATCTTCTAAAAACCTAACATTTTATCTCCTTCCATTTTTAGTTTCTAAAATTTTCTGTTACGATCCGTTAAAAGACATAAAACAAACCACATTTACCATCATTCTATAAACCTATGTTTACCATTCCAAGCCTCAATCATCAATCAACAAAGTATAAAGAGAAGAAAAACAAGTCAACTTCCCTTACCTGGATAGTTCTTCTCAAGCGTCTCCTCTAAAGCGTCTTCGGTCTCACTTCACTTTTCTATTGCTCTTCCCTCTTTATTTACGTTTTCACACCTTTCTTAAAACCCTAACCTTTAATCTTTTATCATTAACCCTAACGGTCGTCCTTATATCTTCTAAAAACTTAACATTTTATCTCCTTCCATTTTTAGTTTCTAAAATTTTCTGTTAAGATTCTTTAAAAAATACTAACCATGCCGTTTTCATTTATATATATATATATATATATATATATATATATATATATATATATATATATATATATATATAATAATTAAATTAGAATAAATCCACAATCTTAAACAAGCCATTAAATTTTTTTCATATTTGCGGGCATCCATGGATATAAAGAACAAAACTTACACTGTTGAGAGTGGGATTTAAACCCAAGCCCTTTCGGACCAGAACCTTAATCTGGCGCCTTAGAAGAACTCGGTTATCTCAACTTTAATTGCTTATCTCAGCTTTCAGTATAAGATTGTGATTGATTATGGTTCTATCATGTAAAAATTTAGAAGTAGAGTTGGTAATGGAAGTTGCTCAATTTGTGTATGGAATAACACTTTGCAATTGCTACAAAAATTACAAGAAAATGTCTTATTAGTAACCAGTTTTAGTGACTAAAAGTTGTTAGTCACTATAGTGACCAATTTAGATACCAATTTACAAAATTAAAATTTATTGGTTACTAAAATAATCACTAATATAAATAAAAAATTATAATTGGTCACTAAACTTGTCACTAATTAATTAGAGAGCAATTTAGTAACTAAGTTATTTTGGTAGCAAAAACTTAGGTAGCTAATTTTTAGTGACCAGTTTTGTTTGGTAGCCAAAACTATGGTAGCTAATTTTAAAAACTAATTTAGTGACTAATTATAATTTTTTATTCATAATAGTAACTATTTTAGTAACCAATAATTTTTTTACTTTGTAAACTTGTATATAAATTAGTAATTATAGTAACTAACAACTTTTGGTCACTAAAATTGGTTACTAATGAAGCATTTTCTTGTAGTCATTTATAACCTTATACAGCATCTACTAATATTAAAATGTGATAGCCTTGATTTTGATGGATGGATATTGTCTTGAGGCAAAAGTATATGATATATATGGTATGATCGTGGTTTTAAGTCAAACAATCAGAATTACTCCAAATTAAATACAAAGTTCCACGATTTATTAATAACATTCTGTTGCAACCAAAATCGCGACAGGACGACGAACCAAAACTTAAAATTTGAAAAAAAAATTATAGTCGCCACCGTAGTTTATTTTGGAAAACTAAGGAAATACCAAAAAAGATAAAACAAGGTATGTGAAAAACCAGATTTTGGGTCCGGGACTCGGTTATGCATGAGAAATGTATTAACACCCCACAACGTCCGTCCTAAGATGATATCTTTAATTAAATGTGCAAAAGTTATGTGGTTTTTCAAAATATTTATTTTTCCCAAAAATAATAATAAATGAATTTACAAAAGAAACAAAAATATTTTTTGGTTTGTTAGGCCCGACAAGGATTAATCCTAGCTCCTAAATATCTCCATTTACAATGGAGAATCAAGGTTACATAGTTATTTTACAAAAAAAAAAACTATTTGAAAAATGGTTTGAATTTTTTGATATTTTTGAAAACCTTTTTATTTAAATTTTTCGTATTTTGAATTATTTTAAAATTGGTGTCACGCAACGCGAGTGGCCGGACAAACACTTGAAATAAATTCTTTTTTTTATCTTTTATTTTTTTCATTTTTTTAATCATTTATAAATTTTTAATATTTTTTTAAAGTTATTTAAAAGTGGATGTGGATGTCGTGAGCAACAAGATAGATATAAAAAAGGTAAACAAAGAAAACTATTTTTTTTAGATCATCTATATATATTTTTTAGAAAAAAAAAACAAAAGTTAAATTGGATGTTATGCTACGTGAGAGGCCGGGCAGACACTAAAGAAAAGGGAAAAATATTTTTTATGATTAAAAAATAAAAATTGGAAAAACTAAATCAAAAGAGGAAAGAACTGAGAGTGACGTACCTTCAAAATTTTTCAATATCTCCTCACCTTTTCTCTTTTATTTTTTCTTGCTTCCTTTTCTAATATTTTTATGTTTGTTTTTCCAATAGAGATAAAAATGAGAGGTGTCTTTGTGGGTGGTAATGAGAGAAAGAGAGAGTGTAGAGAATGTTTTCTTCTCTTTTTTTCTACCTCCTTCAATATGTTTTTTTTTTTTGAAAGAGAGATAAAAAAAAGGAGGTGTGTGTGGGAGTTGTGATGAGAAAGAATTAGAGAAGTATCTAGAATATTTTCTTCTTTTCTTCGGTCATGTGACAGACTGCCTATTTATATTCACAAATTGCAATATCATTGCAATTTTAGCCTTAATTATAATGAACAAGATATAGAAGAAATTGGTCATGATAGCAACACATTATGAAAATCAAATCGCACCAAATCAGAGCACAAAATCAATCAAGATTGGTAATATTTAGTCTAACCATTGACAAATCAGAGCACAAAATCAATACCAATTAGTAATATTGATTCTTATCATTTGAAGAGATATTACTTCTAATGATTAGAATCATATCATTCATTTCTCTATCAGGAACAAAGGGTATAAAATATTTGAGTTGTTGGGCTCATGAAAAGGAGTGTGATAATTAATAACAAAATGGGCTCTTCTTTCTTTTTCTCTTTTTTTTTTCTTTTTTTCCATCTCCTTTTTTTCTAAAATTAAAATTTGAAAAATCTTTGAAGAAAATTTTGTTTCACAATTTTTTTTTGAAAATAAATTTATTCACCTGGACGAAATTAGGTATTGACAACTGCCCCTCTTTACTTAGATTTTACTAGATAATATGAAAATTTGATTTTTTTCATATTATCGTAATAAAAGATAAGTAAAGATAAAAACACTAATTTCGTTCAGGTTTCAAAAGAAGGCAAATTTGAAGACTTGACCATTCAAGAGGAGATGGTATGTATCTTAAAGAAAAGAACTAGGAGACCATTACCAAGTAGAAGGTCTCCATCCGATACACCATTTTTTTTTTAGTTTTTGAAAAAATCAAATTAGACCAATCCCGTGGAGAGGGTTTATTTATAGGATTTAGTGAGTATTACCATGTAGAGGACCTCAATTTGAAAATCCACATTCTGTTTGTAAATTGACTTTTTGAAAGAGAGATTAGATCAATCCCGAGGAGATGATCTATATCTAAAGGATTCGATGACCATTATCATGGAGAGGGTCCCGATCTGAAAAATCACTTTGTTTTATTATTTTCCTTTTTGACTTTTTGAAGAAACAAATTAGACCAATCCTTAGGAGAGGTTCTATATCGAAAGGAAATAAATAAATGATCATTTCCTTGCAGAGGGCCTTGACGTAAAGAAATCGATGACCATTGACTCATAGAGGGCCTCGATGTAAAGAAAAACCATGACCATTGCCTTGTAGAGGGTCTTGATGTAAAGAGATTGATGATCATTGCCTCATAGAGGGTCTTGGTATCAATGACCATTGCCACGCAGAGGGCCTTGATGTAAAGAAATCAATGACCAATGCCTCGTAGAGGGTCTCAATGTAAAGAGATCGATGACCATTGCCTCACAGAGAGTCTTGATGTAAAGAGATTGATGACCATTGTCTCGTAGAGGGTCTTGCTGTAAATAAAGAAATCAATGACCATTGCCTCACAGAGGGCCTTGATGTAAAGGAATCGATGACCATTACCTCGTAGAGAGTCTTGATGTAAAGAGATTGATGACCATTGTCTAGTAGAGGGTCTTGCTATAAATAAAGAAATCAATGACCATTGCCTCGTAGAGGGCTTGATGTAAAGGAATCGATGACCATTGCTTCTTAGAGGGCCTCGATGTGACAAAGAAATCAATTATCATTGCCTCGCAGAGGGCCTTAATGTAAAGGAATCGATGACCATTGCTTCGCAGAGGGCCTCAATGTGACAAATAAATCAATGACCATTGCCTCGTAGAGGGTCTTGATGTATAAAAGAAAATCAATAATCATTGCCTCGCAGAGGGTCTTGATGTAAAGAAATCGATGACCACCGCCTCGTAGAGGGTCATAAGGGAGTCAATGACCATTGCCTTGTAGAGGGTCCTGATGTATAAAAGAGAACCTGAATTTTGCTCTTGAAGTATGAACAAACACCGCATGAATGCCTAACATTTGTGAGACTTACAAAAAATGTCATTGCTGACTTTTTTTCAAATTTTTTTATTTGTTTTTTTGGAAATAATTTTCAATGATTTTGTGGAGTATGATGGATGACATGATGTGATGATGCATGTCATGTTATGATTTTCTTTTTGAAACTATATGATATGCTTACATGGATGCGTGGATGCATGGGTGGAATTGGGCTTTTTTTCATTTTTTATTTTTCTTTTATTTTAATTTGAGATCAAGGAAAACAAGCCTTAAAGGCTAGAAAAAAAAATTGGCCTTGAGGCTAGAACCAAAACATATGTTAAATTTGCATATATTAATGAATTATAGTTGATATATTTTTTAAATATAAAAAGAAAACAAATATTCAAATTAAATTGTATTTTAAATGTTTGTTTACTTCAATTTTTTAAATTCTAATGAACTTCTTTTTTATACACTAATAAAAGTTATAATACATCATTTGATCAAAATAACTCAAAGAACAAATAATCAACTAATAATAATAAAGTTTTAACATAGATATTGTATCTTTTGAACTCCAATATATGTTGGATGGTGATAAAAAGAAATTCATGACAATTATATTAAAATTTTATATTTAGTAAATAAAATTTATTTATACAATTATAGTGATAAAATTACAGTATGATAATGAATTAAAAAATAAAAATAATTATATAAAATATATCAAAATAGTATTTTACATTATAAGAATAAACAACAAATACTATTAAAAATATTGTCAAATGTGTGTCTTAGAAACAATTTGAGAGACTATCGAATGAAATTATACAAAGGAAAACAAATATATAATTAAGAGTTTAATAAAATGAAAAATACTTTAGAGATTTAAGAAATTTTTTAAAATATTAACATAGTCGAGGGTTGAGAAATAACGAAAAATTGTTTTAATGAAACAATATAGTCCTTCAAATGAAACAAAAAATTAATAATAATAATAGAGTAAGGAAGATAATTTTTTATATTACCTAGTAAATTAAAAGTTTGTGATATTTAAACTTAAATATAGAGGGTTAAACATTCTCATATGAAAGGAAAATATATAATAAATAAAAATATTAAAAAGAATTAAAAATATTCAAATGTGAGATAAAAAATATTGAATTGATATATATCATTTAAACATAATTACATAAAGTTTTTAATAAGATGAAAAATATTAGAGATGCAAATGAATTTTATGTTAAACCAAATAATTAGAAAAAATAAAAAATAGAAAGTGTGTATTAATATATATATATATAGTGAGAGAGAGAGTAAACATCACGCTCATGGCCAGACCGCCGGCACGTAGCTAGCGATGACTTCGGTCACCATCGTCGCGCCATCACCAACGGCGGCGTTGACCACCATCGTTGCTCGTCGTACCAGCACCAACAGCGACGCTGTTCTCCGCCTTACATCCTTCAATCGCGCGGAGCACTACTGCATAGCCCCCATGTTCGCATCTCCTCCTCCTGGCCAACGCTGGCACCGCCATTCTCGCTTTCGACACCTTAGCCGTCAGCGCCACTCTTCTTCTTGTGTTAGGGTTCTATCTTTCTCCTTCACCATCATACCGTAGGCTGAAGCACATAAGACCACAAGGCCGCAAGCGACGTTGCCACGGACGGCGCTGGACCAACCCCTATTGCGACGCTTGGCAACTACTTCGCCTCCCTTTTTCAGTTTCGTATTAGGGTCTCATGTATTCTCCTCTCAACCGCACAACCAGAAGAAAAAACCATCAATCAGAAACACCACAGTCTCACCGGAGACAAAAACATCATCGCTGCAAACGCTCGGGTTCGAAAAAAAAAAATTGCCACCACCACTACCCTGTTCACCGGCGGTCTCCCCTAATTCTTCTCCGTTTCAATTTCCTTCAATCTTCCTTCAATTTTCTTCTCTGTTGACGATGGCAATGTTCCAATAGCATATATTTTTCTTCTTTTTTTTTAACCGACTTAAGAAAGGTGCAAAAATTAAGAATGAGGGTGGCAAAAAGAAATTTGGGTTACTCCAATCCATTAAAACAAGAATAAAAAGATCACAAAAAAAATACAAACATAAATTAATTTAATTCTCCCAAATTATATATGGTTCATTTTTATGAAATTGAACTTAAAATTTTTAGAAAAACATTTTTACTTGGACAAAATAAGGTGTGAATTGGTTTGATTAATAAAATGTAATACTTTAAAATTTTTTCCAAAAGTTAACATTCAATTAAAAAAAATCTTTCCTTTAATGTATATACAGATAAATAAAGAGAGTAAGGAAGAGAATATTGAGATAAAATATTTATACCAGTTCACATCAAAAGACCCTACGTCTAGTTTTTAATTTTTCCAAAAGAGAGATTAACTCAATTAGTAAAATAAACCACAATACAATTACAGATAAAAAAATTATAGGGTTTAGAATACACCTTTCTTAAAGTCACAAGGTATAAGAAACACTTTATTTGAGTTACACAAAGGATGAACAACTTTCTTAGCAACAACAACAAGAATTAATCCCCCAAGAACCTACTTGGTGAAAGTTATTGTTATACCCACACTAGATTTTTCAAAGCACTCAAAAAGTTTCTTTGCAAACACAACACTAAACTTTTGATTCACAAAAAGGTTATTTTCGAAATTGGTTTAGGACTCCATATAAAAATTTTAGAAAATTAGGTTAAGAATATGAAAAGATAAGTTACAACTGCCAAAGATAATCGATTATCACTTATGATAAGGATAATGATATTTTAACCCACTTTTTTTGACCCACTTTTAACCCACTACTTCAATCACCCTTAGATCATCACATCACACCACTAAAAAAAATCAAAATAGATAATTGAAGGGTGATTGAACTGACGAGTTAAAAGTGAGTCAAAATATCATCCTTCGATAAGATAATCAATTATTCCATAAATATTTTCTAAAGCATTGTTTTACAATGATAATCAATTATCTTTTGAGATATTGATTATTCTATAGCTATTTCTAAAAAATTGAAATAACTTATGATGATCAATTATCATAAGTGATAATCAATTATCACATAACATTTTGTGAAAACATAAACCTTCCCAGAGTGGTCAAGTGCAAGTTGTTGTTAGTGACTTTCTAAGCTAAGTTCTTCAAACTAATTATTCACTAACAAAAGACTTATTACAAATGGCTTAAATAAATACAAAGTAAAACAATCTTTCTAGTATTTGCTTGAAGTTCCTTGTAGTTAACATCATCAAAATCTTGCAATACAACTCTTCTTGTTTTGTCAACACCTAGTGAAGATGATAATCTTCCACCCAAATTTTGGTTTTGCTTTGTTTACTTGGAACCAATAAGTTGTTGTTGCTTTATTCAAGTTCATCCACTACATGGTTTTGGTTCTCATTTATGTATTGGACAATCTTTACCAGGGTAGGGTGGGATGTTAGTTTTGTAAGCTAGTTATTCTATTGGTTTAGTCCTTGGTTAATTAGTATGTTAGTTCAAGCTTATATTAATGTTTTGTTACTCATTTGTGGCTTGATATTGGTTAGCTACTTAAGGCCATTTTGGGTTAAATGTTTGATTTGATATTGCTGCTAGGCTTTTTTTTTTTTGTATAAATGTTCATTTATAATAGTTTCGTACTGTCTTTAATTTTTTTGATAAATGTTTACTATCTTTAAAAGAAAATACGTGCCTAGTTAATTCATGCATATTTTTTTTAATCACATTTTGTTATATTTTTTATTGATTGTTATAGCTATCATATATGTTTTTTGCGAATATAATACTGAAATAAGAAGGAATGGACGAATGTTTAAATAAATTATAAAAAAAAAATTGAACTAATATAGAGCACTTGTTTGAGAAAATGCTATCTATTGAAGAAATTTTAGAAACGTTGTCTATCATAGAACAAAAGGAGAGCACATTTTTGTACAAAGCGCTATCTTTATGAAGAATACATAGAAAATGTTTGTGTTTCCAAGCGTTGTCTATAAGAAGTCATTAGATAGCATTTTTTGTTTTTATAAACGTTCTCTTTTAATAGACATCACTCCAATAGAAAACACTTAAAAAATGCTATCTGTTAGAAAATAAAACACTCTCTATTAAACATTTTGACGTAATGCGGTTCAAGTAAATATCGTCATATTTTACAATACATTGGTTGTTATATGTTTAGAAGATCATGTATGATATAGTTGGACAAATAATGTATAATAATATTTTCTTCATATTGAGGAGAAGATCAATTTAAAGAAGATTAACACCAAGAAGAATCCTTCTTATTTCTTCATAAAGCCAATTCCCAGGAGTCACCTCATGCATTACATGATTTTGTTGAACGTTGATTATTGGTTATAACTTCAAGGGAAAACACTTGCACTCTAAGGTGAAAGGTGAAATTTGTACTACATTATTTACTTAATAATTTGACTATCTTTTATTATATTTCAAGTATGAAATTTGATTACAACAATATTATAAAATATCTAATATAAACTTATTATTAATCCAAAGGTCACAAAAGCCTGTAAAAGAAATTTTCTATCTAAAACTTAGTCCAAGCTACATTCGTACTTACAATTTATTTACATTACTCTTTTTGTTTCTTTATTCACTTATTCACTTTAGCTTTGAGATATCACTTCTTGCACGTGAATCTATTCAATTCTTGCTAGTATTTTATGATGTTGAAGTTGTTCCTTATAATATTCATAACTTAACTACAGAGATCGGAAAATTCTTCCATATTAACAACTCACCGGGAAATGTTCTATTTCCAATAAGAACAAGATGAAAAAACAAACTATTAAGAGAAAGTTTCAATGTAAGAAAAAACCAATAAAGAAAGAATGGAAAATGATAAAAGAAATGTGATAAATAAAGTTAAAAAAAGTACTTATTTAAAGAAAATGAAAAATAGAAATTGTAAAAAATTAAAAAGAATAAAAATATTTTCATTTTACCTACTCAACTAGGTTTTTAAGTGGAAAAGTAAAAAAAAAAAAAATACTAACCATTTTCAGAAATGGAAATATTGTAGATTATATACATTTTAATTATTAAATCAACATTTTAATTTTCATAAACAAAAATAGTTACAATTGTATTTTATTCTAAAATAATGACTTTATTAAAAAAAGAAAAATGATAATAAGTCAAGTTCAGAAGAAAAGAAAATGCTTTAATGCTTTGTCCACATTGAGGATGAATTTTGGGAGAGTTAATTGAAGAATTTGATGGGATAGAGAAGAGATTGAACTCTTGTTTAATTCGCGGAATTGAAGTAAAAATAATAGATTTGAAATAAAAGTTTGTAGTATGATAGATAAAAAAATGTTATAATAGATATAATTAGAAAATTACACATTTACATGTGTGCTTAAAAAGCAATATAAAATAAAGAAATGATGAATTAAAATTAATTTAAAAGATGTTAATGACTAGTTTGTAAATAAAATATTTAAGGGTCTAATTAATTAAAAATACAAATGTTATTACTATTAAACAAGGAATTAATATCTACCACCACTACAACGACTTTCAAGTTAAACACAAACATTTCGTGGAGCTTCGAAGATCCACCACCACTACGGGAGTCACCTGCCACAATCCGTCGCACCTTCGCAAGTATTTGTTCAACCTCGTACTCTATCCTACTACCATTTGGACCTCCCATGCAGGTGCCCATAATCACCCATCATTCACATAGTGAAGACGAAAAACAAAACCATGGGTGTTTTGTGAAATTATGATTAATAATGTAGGGTTATTTGGTAAAAGCACACAACTACTAAATTGTTTAACTGAGCCTTCACGTAAAAATCGATTGAAATGAACAAGAGAATCAGTCGCAAATTCATTTATTCTAATTATCTAGATGTGAACATAATGAGCCTATTCTGAACAGAAAGTGATATAATATAAGGTTAAATATATTTTTGATCTTTTAAGTAAAAATTAGAATTAGCCACTATTTCAAATTTTGGTTTAATTTAGTCTTCCGACTTTAGAAATTACGGGAATGCTTGCGATCCATATTGAAGGACCTGAACGGTGGTAGAGAAACTAAGCCAAGGCACATGTGAAACAAGAATAAAAGGGAACAAAGCATAAAAAGAAAGAACAGGAAAGAGAGAATGAAAGCTTTGTCTTATTGATAGAAAGAGAACAATACACAAAATTGTTTTATGATATCAGAAAAACTGATATATGACAGAATATAAAGGAAAACATAAATGAGGACGCCAGGCACAACCCATATTGCTTGGCATAGTAGAGAAGGACTATTAGCCCCCCTCAAGCTAGGAATAGATATCTTTCATTCCCAACTTGGAAAGATGAATCTTGAACGGGGATAGAGGTAGAGGCTTGGTAAGGATGTCAACTATTTGAAGAGTGGAAGAGATTGGGAGAATTTTGATCAAACTAAGAGCAACCTTTTCATGAACGACATGAATATTTATTCAATGTGTTTAGTGCGTTCATGGAGAACTTGGTTAGAAGCAATTTGAATGGTAGATTAGTTATCGTAATATAGCAGGGCAAGTTAAGTGAATGAAGTATGAAGATCCCGAAGGATGTAGGTTAGCCATTGTAGTTCACACGTGGTTGATGCAAGGGCTTGGTATTCTGCTTCAGAAGAGCTTCTAGAGACAATATGTTGTTTCTTAGATTTCCAAGAGATCAAGGAATTGTCGAAATAAATGGAGAAACCAGTGATGGATTTGCGTGTTGTCGGGCAAGATGCCTAATCAAAATCTATATATGCCTTTAACTGATGAAGATTGGAATTGTGGAAAGAAGAGACTAGTGCTTGGAGAACCCTTGAGATAGCAAAGGATACGAGTGAGAGCTTGTTGATGAGCAAGTATTGGTGAAGAGACGAATTGACTAAAGTGCAGCAAATGAGATGTTTGGGTGAGTGTTGGTAAGGTAAATGAGTCGGCCAATGAGCCTACGATAGGAGGAAGATTCTTCATCATTAAGAGAAGTGGTAGTAGATGTAGAAGGTGTAGTGGAGTGAACCATAGGCGTGATGGCAAGAGAGCAATCGAGCATTCCTGCCTCATGAAGTAGGTCCAAAGTGTATTTTCATTGACATATATGGAGGCCAGTGTTGTTATGAGCAATCTCTATGCCGAGGAAATAAGTGAGATCTCCTAAGTTTTTAATACGAAAATGTGTTCAGAAGATGTATGATGTTGTTGGATCTTATCATTGTTGTTGCCTGCAAGGAGGATGTCGTCCACATAAACAAGGATAACAATGGTGGAGTGATGATCATGTTTCAAGAAGAGAGAATTATCAGCCGAATAATAGGTATATTGATTTTATGAAAGAAAACGTGAAAGCTTAGCATACCATTGACACCCTGCTTATTTAAGCCCATAGAGAGAAGGTTGGAACTTGCAAACCTTTTGGGAGCTGGAATTTTTCAGGGTCTTGCTATCTTGATCAGGAAAACCATGTTTCCTAAAACAAGTGGATTCAAGATGACCAGGTCTGCCACAATGGGTACATATGTTTAATGAAGTTTAACTTGAGGCAGTGGTCCTGATATTGGCAACAAGATTGGTGGTAAATAAATGGCGTTCTTGTTGTGCTACTGTAACATCCCAATAGGATATTACTTAAAATAAAGTAAAATAAAATAAACAGGCAGAAATAAAGACATCATTTATTAAGTAAAGCATTTCCCAAAAACACGGGAAAATTCAAAACCTTTAAATTTAATTTCCAACATAAGTAAATAAAATATTAATAAAATACTCAAATCCTCTTATTACAAATTTGAAGTCCAAAACCATAATGAAATTACAGAAAATTATTTGAAAAGGCTTTATAAACAATCTCATGATCTTTGTTCCCACTCTCCGCTCCTAGGCATCTCCTGACCCACCTAAAACATCATTTGCTCCCAGATAAAAGTTACCCGATCATCGCCACACAAACATAGATAGGGTGAGCTATGCACACACACACACACACACACACACACACATATATATATATATATATGTATACATAAAATAAATATGTCATCCATCCTAAAGAAAAATAACATCACTAAAGTATTTCATTGTTTTCAAGTTTCCCATCCCTGATCTCATAGTCTTTCATGAGTCATATGTATGAACTAGGTCTTGGGACTTCACTGTGCTCCCACGAAACTAACCCATTTGTGGTCCAACCCTACGAGCCTATCCTGCTCATAGTCCTGCCCTATAGACTCCTCGTCTATAGTGAACATCCAAGCCTCCCTCACTCGGACCATGGCACGCACGCAATCACCATACTATGGACTCCTCGCCCAATAGCAGCCGACGGGAACATAACAGTTCCTTGCCCATCGTGCGTCTGACGCATGTAATCACCATACTAAGGACTCCTCGCCACTTAGCAGTCGACAGGAACTACACAATTCCATGCCCATCATGCGTCCAACCATCAAGCACATCCCAGACCCCTATTGGACTTAGTCCATCAAGCCCAAACACCACAATTACAAGCATATAATTCCTATACTTTAGAAACTCACCATCAAACAGTCCATACATCGCCCCCAAACACAAAACTCGTAGTATACTCTCTTAAGCTAGAGCTCGTCGCCTAGGCTAGCCCGTCAACCTCGCTTAAGCCACCCCACCTCGCCTGAGCTAGCGTTCAACAGTGGCTTCACCACCGCATCTCGCTTAGGCGAGCTCTTCTCGCCTGAGCAAGTCATACTTGCACCCAAAAACACACAACCCTCGCCTGAACGAGAATTAAACTTAGAATTTACGTCAAATCACTTCGTGAACTCGCCTAGGCGAGCCACTCTCGCCTAGGCGAGAGTATCCATCGCTCAGAACTCAAAACCTCTCGCATGGACGAGAAGTCGCGCTCAAAATGGTATAAGCTTCCTCGCGGACTCGCTTAGGCGAGCCACTTTTGCCTAAGCGAGAGTCTTCGTCGCTCAACACTAACCCAGGTCGCCTGAGCGAGCAGCGCGATCTAAAACCAGAAACGAGGTTCTTCAACTCTCGCTTAGGTGAGATGGACTCGCTTGGGCGATACTTGCAGAATTGGTCTCTGTTCACGCACACAATTCACCAAAACCAATACCAAACCAAATTCCAATTCATGCAAAACAATGGAGAATCATGCACCCAACATGTACACATAATTCAGACCCAAAACAATCCCAACAATTCCAGTTTAAAGCATTATTCGCACTTACAGTACCCAAACCCTCAATATTACCATACAATTGCATAACAAGTTTGATCCAATGGCAACAGAATAATCCATTACAACTCCCATCAGATTAAGCACAAAAATTTGAGTACCCACACAACCCTATCATGAAAAACAATAAAATTAACCCAGGATTTCGAGTTCAGCTCCCCTAACCTGAAATTCTGGAATGAGATTGAGATAAAGGAGAAAGTTCCTGGTTCACCAGTACTTGCTTCAACCCTTTGCACACCCAATTCAGCCCTTGCACACCCAAAGACTCACCTTTCACTCTCCAATTTTCGCTCTCCTCTCAAGCCAAAACAAAAATAATTTCAGAAACCCTTATTTCCACCTAAAATTTACCTTTTTTATGTGCCTTAAGGTTGGGTTAAAGAGCTAAAAGGAAATTGGGCTTTATGGTATGTTTAATTCTCATTTAAGGATCATTATAGGGTGTTTTCCAGCCCCTCTTGGCTGCCCCTTCTAGGTTTACTTTTCCCCTTTCACATTCCCTCCAAAACTACACTTATCAAAAATTAAAGTCTATTTCATATCTAACAAGGTTTGAACCTGTGACCCTCCACCCATAAGGCCAAAGCACAACCATTATGCCAATTTGGTGATAACTATTATAATTCTATAATTATAATATCACTCATTATTCACAAATATATTATCAAAAATACTAATAAATCAAATAACACACAACAAGCATACATAGGACTTGAACCCAAGTCCTATCACACAGTAAAGTACTCTCAACCACTTGAGCTAGTACTTTTCCACATAACATCAAACAATATTTAATGTCATAAAGGCTCTTCCTACCCGCATTTATTAATGAATTATTTATTTAATTAATTAATTTTCACGGGTCTTACAGCTACTTAGGAGAAGATTTTAGTGATCGGTGGAAGAGGATCCATAAGCAAGATGTGAGATGTAACATTGGTATAATGATCATTGAGAACACAAAGGAATTGAAGAGCTTGGTATTCTTTCTTGCTCAAGGAAACAAAGTAGGAAAATAAAGAACGGGAAATAGAGTAATGAAAGCTTTGTCTTACTGATAGAAAGAGAACAATACACAAAACTATTTTGGAAAATGATGAAGTGACTCCATTTTTTAACTCCTTCCATTACTCCTTGAGGTGGCAAGTAAACGTGGTCAGGTGATGTGGCTTTTATTTTTAAAAATACTTAGGCAGACGTGGCTTTTTTTTTATTAAAAATTCTTTTTAAGAGAGACATTATAACAAAGTGGGTGGGAATTGAAGGGACGGAGAAAGTTATTCTCTTTGCACAGACCACTCCACATGAAGAAAGGGGAAAGGAAGAAAGAATTTGTATATAACTAAATCTCTACCTGTTTAAATCAACTACACTTCTTGAATGTCGTCTTCTAGTGAAATCGAAGAAAGGGTGAGGGAGAAGACGAACCTCGCAGAATCTCATTTCGTTCAAAGATTTGTTTTGTGGTTGTAGCCAAGTTAGGGTTTTCGGTGCTTTCTGTTGTTCGATTCAGCCTGATGATTGGCAGGTTGAAATCACCGTTGTGGGTTTTTGGGTTAAGGAAGTGATATTTTGTTTTGTTTTTGTTGGCCCTGAAATAAGGCCATTGAGACTACAATGCTTGGTTGATATAGATGAATGTTGTTCATCCTCATTTGCATTGAGTGATTTGTGTTAAATTATTCAACCATATGTAATTGTGCGAATACAGTTTATAGTAGGTCAATAGTTAATATGTATGTGGTCATCAATTCAATAATATTGGTTTACATGTTCAAACCCTTACCACACAGACCACAAGTAACTAATTATGTGCAAAATGTTTTTTGCAAGTCAACACTTAATATTTCAGTGATATGCATTTAAAAATACCAAAGTAATCATGTTTGTCATGTTTTACTTACTATCCCACATCAAGTTAATATGTAATATGTGATGTAGGACTTGTGGAATGACCAATATTTAAAGTTACCAAAGTTATCATGTATGTCTTGTTTTACCAATTATCCCACACCTAGTTTGGTGAGATTGAATCCATAGAATATATGTTAGTATGGTTTATTAATTCAAGGATAGTGGTCTACATCTTCAAACCCTTAGTAGAGACCATAAATTGTGAAGGTGTGCAAAATATTTAGTGTTGGTCAACAATTAATACTTGATTGGTAAGCATTTACTATTGTAACAGTTGACATGTATGTTATGTTGCACTTGTGCAACAGTTATCTCATAACTCATTTCATCGTATTCAATATCTTGCATTATATCTTATTGAATTTATGTGATTGGCTATAAGTGGGGTACATATTGAATCTCTTTCCTAATAGCACAAATTTTGGAGGGGATGCAAAATCTTTATCGTTGGTCAACATTTAATAGTACATACATAACCATATAATATTTCTAGAGAAATGAATGTCTTATTTGAGGTGTGGACTAACCTCATCAACGTCTATTGTTTGAGTGACATTAAGTTACATGGATACCAAAGTACACAAAATAAGTTTAATACCATAGATGTAGTACATCCTTTCAAACACAAACTGTCATGAAATTAAAAGTACAAATTAACAACATAAATCCAAAAGTTAAAAGTAAATAACACAAAAATTAAAGACATTAAACAATCATGAATTATGTAAGTGATATATTATCCGGAACAGAAGATCCAACTTTGGAGCTCTCCCCAACCTCAAAACACGGAATATTGGTGGATTGAGGAACCATCTTCTGCAATATATCCTCCACATTATTAGTGTCAGTAGGTTGCACATTGGGCTGCACACAGATGCACCAAAGTTAATCACCACATTCACAAGTTGTCACTACTATAACATGAAAGTTCCAAAAATTTAGTGATTCCACATGCTTGCAAAAAATGCAGCAGAGGTTATCACTTGTTTGCACACAAGTCATCACCAAAAAATCAAACAGTTTTAATCAACTTGGCTATGAAACAACATGAAAGACATATTTAGAATAAACATAGATGCACCAAAGTTAATCACCACATTCACAAGTTGTCACTACTATAACATCAAAGTTCAAAAAATTGAGTGATACCACATGCTTGCAAAAAATGCAACAGAGGTCATCACTTGTGTGCACACAAGTCATCACAAAAAATCAAACAGTTCTGATCAACCTATTCAGAAAATTGGTATTCACAAACCTATTAAAGTAATTGGTTCATCAAAAACTTCAACTTCAACTTCGATTAATTTCACTTCCAAAGTAAACCTAACCAACTCCATCACAAATAGATACTCACACAAACATAACATACGGAAACCCTAGAATCAACAATCATCTAGTTCAAATGGAAAAAAAATCAAAATTTTGGGTGTTTTAAACACTAAAGCACACCCTAATGCAAGTAAAAAATTTCTCCATACCTCTAATGTCTTACAACCACCGTCGTTCTTAGAGTTGCAACCTTCGAAAAGAATGTCCAAACACCACAAACCCAATGGAGGAGTTGTTTCACCTCACTGATTGAAGAAACTACAATGTAACTCCCTATCGTGCTCTGTACGACACAAAAAATGCCTTCGTCAACAACACCTTCACCTTTTCTCCCTCACGTCGTTTCGTGCTCTACGAGAGAGACAAACAACCTTCGTCAACAAAACCAAAAACTCTTCTCCCTAACCCTTTCAAGCTTTGGATGTGAGAGACAATCCGAAAAAATTCTTCACCTCTTCTCCCTAACCCTTTCTCCGTCTTCGTTTTCTATCTTCCTTCGTAAAAATCCTTACAAACTTCCCACAAAATTTTTTGTTGGGGTGAGAAGAGAATGAAAGTATGTGTGCGTGGGAAAGAAACATAAAAAGACTCTAGAGAAAGTGAAAGTGGGAAACTCAAGTTGTTCACTTCCCACCACTTCCTGCCTCAGTATGTTTTTTTAAATTATATTAATTTCTATAATAAAAGCCACCTCACCTGACCATGTTTGTTTGCCACCTCAGGCAGTAATGGAAGGAGTCAAAAAAATGGAGTCACTTTATCATTTTCCAACTATTTTATGATATCAGAACAACTTACATATGTCAACACTTAATTTTTTTTCGGATGAATGTAAAATTATTTTCAAAAAATAAGTGTCAAATAAAAAATATAAAAATAAATTATCTAAAAAAATAAAAAATTTGATTAATAAAAGTTTCTTTAATTTATGTTTTTAAGAGTTTAGTAAAATAAGTTTTTGTGTTTTAAAATTAAAAAATAAAAAATAAATATTATTAAGTATTTTTCGTTTTCTTAATTAATAAAATTTAAAAATGAAAACGATTGTTTGGCAGGTTTGGAGGGAACGGTTTTTGTTATCACGTCATACACAAAACCTCCATTAGATTTTTTGGAATGAAAAGAAAAGGAAAAAAAAGGTTTTTTTTTCACTTCACTTTTTTCTCAGAGAATCCATCGAACCCACCAGAGAACACCTCTTCTCGCTCTAGTTTCCTCATCTTGGCCATAATCCACTTTTTGTATCCACTTTTCATTTTACAATTTTACCCTTAATTATTATTTTAAAAATTAATTATTTTATAATTAATTTATTTTTAACCGTTTTTTTAAATCTTTTTTATTCTTACCGTTATTTTAAAAATCTTTTTTTTAACAGTTATTTTATTTAACAACTATTTTAAAATTTGTTATATATGTTTTAAAGATTAATATTATTGATCTTATTAAAATTAAAAAATGCGGATACACAGACGCGATAACGCCTGTGTGTTCGCTAGTAAATAATAATAAGGATAATAATAATAATAATAATAATAATAATAATAATAATAATAATAATGGTAAAATACAATAAAATCAATAATAAAAATAATAAAAATAATATTAAGTGTGTTGTATTTAGAAGAAAAACTCTAAACATCTCGTCAAGCTAAAAAGAAAAAAATCATGATAATCATAGCAATGATTGGGTCACAAAAGCCAAAAAGAAGAATTATGATAATAATAGCAATGATTGGGTCACAAAGAGAACTCAATACAACAGAAACCACAAACACACATACTCTCTCTAAAACCACATACGACAAACATCAAGAAGTTAAACGATACAAGGATTTGATTCAGGAGAAAGTTTTCATGCATCAATATATAACACAATTGCATATAATATCATTAAAATAGGAAATGGCAGCTCCCATAACCTGGTTTTGTTTTCTTAAATTTGAATATGTGATAGTTGTTCTTGACCCAAATTGGCTTCCCTTAGTGCTCCCACAATTCAGCTCCAAACAAGCACTCGATTCTCACCACACACTCTTTGAATTCGTGCTCTACTTCCTAAGCAACATTGGCAACCCAAAAAACCCTTCTTCTCACCTAAAAATATCCTTTTAATGGTGCCTTAAAGATATGTTAATGTTCTAAAACGAAAATTGGCATTTTACTTAATGGTCATTCAATGTTTGTCTTATGATGGTTTTCCAACCCTCCCTTGGCTACTAGAGTTTTATGGCTTTTCATATTCATGCCAACATAATTCTAGCAAAAAGAAAGTTTGATGTGGGACTACCAAGATTCAAACCCATAATCATGCCATTGTCCAAACCAATGCACAACCATTTAACCAATTCATGTTTCATGATACATCACATAATTCTATAAATATGTTATCACTCCTCATGACACAACACATTATTAAAATAATAATAATAATTTAAATAACACATAAATGACATACCTGGAACTTGAACCCAAGTCCTTTCACATAATAAAATACTCTTATCCATTTGAACTAGTACTTTTCCACATCATACATGTCAGAATTAAATGCCATAAAGGATCCCATTAACCGCATTTATTAATTATTTATTTATTTAATTAATTGAATTTCGTGGGTCTTACATTCCCCCAACTTATAAAATTTTCGTCCTCGAAAATTGAGTTCACCTGGGAAAATGCAGATAGGATTGCCTCAACCTTCCTTTATATGAAAATTCTCCCTTCTTGGTCTCTATCCTTTTTATTTCAACCATCCCCTCATATGTTTCCCCATTTTTCCTTTCGACCTCAGCCCTATGTTAAGTTGTAGTATCAATTTAACTCTGCCACTCTATGGCACACACATGCACTGACACCTCTCCTTATTCTAACTGTTAAATTCAATTCCTCTTATCAAACTTGTGGTACTAGTCCAAGGAACTCATTCTTGAAGATCCCCTTGCCTAACGCGTTGCTTTTGGGTTCTAATGTCGCTCTTAGGCTCATCAACCCAACTTAGCTTTCCTTGCTCACCGAGACATCCTTATGCATCCTCGCATCTTCGATCAAGAGATTTTCTCAAAGGCCCTACCCAACCCTTGCAAAACAAACAGATCAAGTTTGACCTTTATTCTATAGTCAGTCGCTATAGATAACACACACATATCACAAAAAAAAAACGCAAACATAACAAGAAAGGTATAGGGGAGAAACTCAACCTATCACTTTTCTCTCTTTTACCAAAACCTTTAGAATTAAGAAAGGAAACTATCTCAGATATAGTCATGAGTGTGCAGCCCCATCACTCTACCGAGACATTTTCTATTCTTAATACTTCCAGTTCAGAAGTTCCTTTCCCTGCGCACCAATGCTTCTTGGAAAGAACCTCTCCCCTTGCGCACCAACGCATCGGGAAAGACAAGTAATACCCCTTACCTGCTCGCCAAAACCTACTAAGAGCATTACTTTCCTTAGGTCTTATAAGCAACTACCCTTGCTTGCTCAACAAACCTAGCAAGAGTACCACTCTTACCTGCTCACTAAAACCCGGTAAGAGTGTTGCTTCTACTAAGACCCGTAAGCAACAACTCTTGCCTGCTCATCAAAACCCAGCAAGAGTATCACTTACATGCTCACAAAAACCCTGTAAGAACGTTGCCTACCTTGAGACTCACAAACAACAACCTTTGCCTACTCACCAAAACCCGGTAAGAGTGTTGTTTTCCCTGAGCCTCATAAACACAACTCTTGTCTGTTCAACAAAACCCGACAAGAGCCCCACCCTTACTTGTTCACCAAAACCCGGTAAGAGCGTAACTTTTGCTAAGCCTCACAAGCAACATTCCTTGCCTGGTCAACAATACCTAGCAAGGACATTGTTACTAAGCTTAGATTAAAGTCTTACAGTAACCCAAAACTCCATTTTACCCGACTCTCCAAAGTCTTAAGGGTAAAATAGCAACTCCTTTTACTCGACTCTCCTTAGTCTTCTAAGTAAAACTACAACCTAGTTTTTAAAGGGATGAACAAATTTTGAGCATACATCACACAGCTAACATAACATGCTTCACTACCCCAAAAGAAAGAAAATCAATTCAAACTTTACCTTGTTGTTGTCGTGGCACTTCAAACTTCACCCGTTCAGGGCAAGATTTCGTGTAATGACCCAGCTTGCGACAATTGTAACACTTCTTCTCATTCGGCTTTGCTCCTGAAAATTCTGGACAAACTTGTCGAAAATGGTCTCCCCCGCACTCGAAACACTTCACTGTCCCTCGTCGATGCTACTGCTATTAGGATGTGCCCTCATGACCCGACATGAGTCCCTCTCTAGTTGTTCCACCATCTTTGCATGTTCTACCAACACAAGGAACTCTTAGATCCTTAGAGGTACGAGGAATCGACGTAACTCATGGTTCAGACCGCCCTCAAATTTTCTACAATGCCATTCTTCAGTGACAACTTACAAGTAGAACCTCGCCAAGTACTCGAACCTGTTAGTATAAGCCTGCACCTTCATAGTCCCCTGTTGCAAAACAAGGAATTCCGCTTCCCTCTCATATCTGGCACTGTTTGGAAAATATTTCTCCAGGAATCGTGTCCTGAAGTTAGCCCAAGTTACCCACTCTTCGCGGGTCTACATCAGTTGTTGCATCCCCCCCACGAGTACTTAGCATCTGCTACAAGAAGGAATGTGACGAAGGTCAACTTTTGTACATCAGTGCACCCAATCGCTCGACATATCTTCTCACACTCCCTCAACCATGCATCTTCCTCGTTCGGAACGGCCCTACGAGTGAACTTACCTGGTTTGTTCCTCATGAAATCTTCCATAATCACGGGACGAGTAGGTGCGACTCTGTCTCTGGGTTACGTTGCATTAAGCTGCATCGCGTCCACCATCCGATGAATCGCATGTGTAATCTCATCAGCCCAAGTATTATCCCTTCTTCTCCTATTTGCCAAAGCTTGTGCACGCCACATTTCAGCTGGTTAAAACCACACAACTTAAGTCATCATTTATGCAACAAAAAGTTTAACACAAAAGAATTAACACATTGACTCGTAAGCGGAACACAATAAGCTCACTCACCATAGACCCCAAAAATCTTTTCAAAACCATTGCTCTGATACCAAATGTAACATCCTGACCGGATATTACGGATTTAAATATTAAAATAGAGAAATATAATTAAATTGCATTTACTGAAATATCATTTTCCCCAGAAATTTTAAAACTTTTATTACCTCAACAATAATCCAAAAATCCATGATAATAAATACTATTATAATAAAATAATAGTAACATAAAATAATAATATTAATGAATATAATTATAAAATAAAATAAAATGAAATTAATAATAATAATCAAAATAATAACAAAAATAAACATAATATAAATAAAAATAATAATAAAAATAAATATGATAGTAGTTGTAATAATAATAATAAAATAAAGTAAATAATAATAATAATATTAAAAACAATAATAATAATAGAAATAATAATTATTAGTATTATTTTAATTATAATTATAATAAAATAATAAAATAATATAAATAAAGTAATAATAATAATAATAGTAAAATAAAATAATAATAATAATAATAATACTAATAAATAATAATAATAATAATAAGGATAATAATAATGGTAAAATAAAATAAAATCAATATTAAGAATAATAAGAATAATATTAAGTGTGTTGTATTTAAAAGAAAAACTCTAAACATCTCATCAAGCCAAAAAGAAAAAATCAAGATAATTATAGCAACGATTGGGTCACAAAAGCCAAAAAGAAGAATCATGATAATCATAGCAATGATTGGGTCACAAAGAGAACTCAATATAACAGAAACCACAAACACATGCATACTCTCTCTAAAACCACATACGACAAATATCAAGAAGTTAAACGATACAAGGATTTGATTTAGGAGAAAGTTTTCATACATCAATATATAACACAATTGCATATAATATCATTAAAACAGGAAATGGCAGCTCCCCTAACCTGGTTTCGTTTGCTTAAATTTGAATATGTGATAGTTCTTCTTGACCCAAATTGGCTTCCCGCTCCCACAATCACACTCTTTGAATTCGTGCTCTACTTCCTAAGCAACATTGGCTGCTAGGGTTTTATGGCTTTTCATATTCATGCCAACATAATTCTAGCAAAAAGAAAGTTTAATGTGGGACTACTAAGATTCAAACCCATAACCATGCCAATGTCTAAACCAATGCACAACCATTTAACCAATTCATGTTTCGTGATACTTCACATAATTCTATAATTATGTTATCACTCCTCATGACCCAACACATTATTAAAATAATAATAATAATTTAAATAACACATAAATGACATACATGGAACTTGAACCCAAGTCCTTTCACATAATAAAATACTTTCAACCATTTGAACTAGTATTTTTCCACGTCATACATGTCAGAATTAAATGCCATAAAGGTTCCCATTAACCGCATTTATTAATTAATTATTTATTTCATTGAATTTTGCGGGTGTTACACGTGGCATGGTGAATTTAGACATTCCAAGTGTGTTTCAAACACAAGAATCTGTTGATTGGACAATAGACGATAAATTAGAGTACATGATCTATGATGTTGGAGTATAGTCCTTTTCTAAAGCATTGTATGAAAATATGCCTATGATGCAAAAAATTCGTTATATCCCTGTTCAACTAAGTTCACACAATTATCAACAGTTAGGGTTGATGATTTTGAAAGCATTGAATGGGTGGATTGATAAAATCTTCAAAAAATTCCTTCAGTTGTTGAAGGAAATGCTTCCTAAAAGTAATAAAATACCTTATCGAAATTATGAGGAAAAGAATACTTTGTCCGATGGGTATGGATTATCAAAAGATTCATTTATGTCCTAATGATTGTATTTTATATAGAAAAGAGTTTGCAAAGTTAAGAAGTTGTCCCATGTGTGGTTTGTCACGTTATAAGGTCAAAGATGGTGATAAGGAGAATATTGTTGAGGTTGAAAAACACGACCCTTCATCAAAGGTAGTCGGGTATTTACCAATAATTACAAGGTTTAGACATATGTTTGCGAATCCAACTAATGCTAAAAACCTTAGATGACATGTTGGTGAACGGAAATGTGATGGACTACTTAATCATCCTGTAGATTTTGTACATTGGCAGAACATTGATAAAGAATTTTCTGCATTAAAAAAATGAATCAATGAATTTGAAGGTTGGACTAGCTACAAATGGAATGAAGTCTTATGGAAATTTAAGTAGCAATCATTAGTTCATGGCTTGTTTTTTTAGTGATTTATAACTTGCCTCCAGGTTTGTGTATAAAAGAGAAGGTACATGATGTTATCTATGATGATTTTTGGTCCATGACAACCTAAGAATGATAAAGATGTTTATCGTAGTTCATTGATTGATAACTTGGAGTTTTTATGGGATGATGGGGTTGAGGTCTTCGATGCCTTTGCCAATGAATCTTTCCAGATGCATGCAATGTTATTTTGTACTATTAATGACTTTCCTGCATATAGAAACTTATCAGGTTATATAGTGTGAAATGTTACATAGCATGTCCAGTTTGTGAAGAAAACACATTATAAAAGCAAGTAAAACATGGGAGGAAAACAATCTATATTCGGCATCATATATTTCTAAATCAATTTCACCCGTATCGTAGATTGAAAAAGGCCTTTAGTGGACACCAAGAACTTGATTTTTCTCCAATTCCATTATATGGTGTCCAAATTTGTGAGAAGGTCAAAGGTCTTCATATAGATTTTGGAAAATGTCAATATTTTTTATCTTTTGTATTCGATCAAGTTAGATGTGCGACACTGTATAGATGTAATGTATGTTGAAAAGAATGTATGATAGCTTAATTGAAACTATTCCGGTCAAAAAAAGTGTAAAATAACCTTAGATCGAAAACAAAAAGAAAAAAGTATTTTAACCTTAGCTAATAATTCACTTAGGCCAAAAATAATTTTGTCCCTTGACCGTGTGAGTAACATTCTTATTTGTAGGCTTTAAAATTGGTTACAACTCTTACAGATATACATAATCACAAAATTTTCTACTAATCTTTCTAAAAAATAATCTTATCAAATAACAACTGAAAACGTTCCACATAAAATCTTCTTAAATAACTAAGATATCTCCTTTACATAATCCAAACTAAAATATCCTCTTTACATAATCTAAGATATCCCCTTTACATAATCTAAGATCCTTCCGGCATCAATCTTGGAACGACCTCCTCAGCAATTTTGTCAACAACTTCAATTTATCACTGTAACACCCCAATTTTAGGATGTCACGAGAAGGTGTTATGGTTCATTTACTTACAATTAAAATGATTGTATCACTAAAAGACACTTAATAATAATAAAAATTAACTTAAAATTTAAATGTAAATAGGTAATCCAAATGTTAATTTGAAATAATAATAATTAAAAAAACAAAGTTCGAACTAAATACTAGGAATTAAAAGAAAATTTCATAGTCTTCACTGTTTGATTTAAATCAACAAAATAAACCATAATTCCCCGAATCCACTCCATCCTTTCCGAAATCTACTTCGAGTCAGAAATATCTGCATTACCGTCTCTCTAGATGATTCCTCTTCTCTACTAAAGCCACTGAAAAAATCCAACTTGCACTCTTTCTCTCTTTTCCTTCTCCCGTCCTAACCCTTTTTTTTCTAAAGAAAACTTCTAGGGTTTAACTTTATCTAATCCCACCCAATAATTCAGTGAAGATTTCTAGCCTATTTTATTTTTCTTATCATTTAACTCCAAAAGATATAAAAAAAACAGAAAGGAAAAAAAAAAGAAATTAAACAAACTGATTGCAGTGTTTTGAAATCCACCTGCTCACCAATGCATGCCACTTTCAGCACTAGGCTACATGCCATCACATGATATGATATGCATTATAAGAATTAAAGCACTTATACTCCACTAACCATAATTCCCTAAATTACTTAAATAATTATTATAAATACCATAATAACTTAAATATCTCACACAATAATTATTTCCTATTTCATAATTTAATAACCTAATTAAATTAAATAAATTAATAATATTAAGCAAGCCATTAACATTTTTTTCACGGGTCTTACATTCTCCCCAACTTTAAAAATTTTTGTCCTTGAAAATTGTCTACTTAAAAAATATATAAAAATAAAATAAAAATCTCATAGTTCTTAAAAAAATATTCTTACCCAAGAAAACAAAAATTCTTCATGAATTAACGTAAGTAAAATATTATTCATAAAATAAAATAATCTCATATAGAAAACAACCATATTGTGATATCATGCAACATTATATTACCCCCACATAAAACTCACCTGATTCCAACATGTGCATAACTCATCAAAGACAACAACTAGAAACATGTTCCCAAAACCAAACATGCAATCAACAACATATTACCACCAAGTAATATCCAACAGTATGTCATTCTCTCATAACCAACCATTCTACCTTTCCTGCACAACAACGCCTCTTGGAAAGGCCTTTCTCCTGCTTTTCCCTAAGACTTACAAGTAACAACCCTTGTCTGTTCACCAAAACCCGACAAGAGAATAACACCTACCTGCTCACCAAAACCCGGTAAAAGTGATGCTTTCCTTAGGACTTACAAGCAACCACCCTTGCCTGCTCACCAAAACCCAGCAAGAGCATAACCCTTATCTGCTCACCAAAACCCAATAAGAGCGCTACTTTCCCTAAGACTCACACACAACAACCCTCGCCTATTCACCAAAACCCGACAAGAACATCACCCTTATCTGTTCACCAAAACCTGGTAAGAGCGCTATAACTAAGCTTAGGCCAAAGTCTTACGGTAGAACAAAACCCCCTTTTACCTGACTCACCAAAGTCCTATGGGTAAAAGTGCAGCCTGGTTTTATAGATATGAGAGAATCCATACTACACATCACACACACAATCAAACATAACATGCTTCATCAACATAACATTTACCAAACCGAACATTTCACCATCAGCATGCATTATACAAACATCGCAAAGCATACTTTACATACCCTGTACATATCACCAACCGAATAAAACAAGACAAAGCAAAGAAAACAACAGAATACCAACTTCCCAGATCCAACCATCCCTCCTATCTAAACAAATAGCGTTAACAGAAAACAAGTGTCTTCGATTAAGTTACCTGTTTCTGCTCCCGACATAGCAAACACCCTTCCTACTGCCTTCGGCTTCTCTCTTGGGGTCTTTTGTTGTTGTTGTGGCTCTTCGGACTTTCCCCTCTCAGGACAAGCGTTTGTGTAATGATCCGGCTTACGACAAATGTAACATTTTCTCTCATCCGACTTCTCTCCCGAAAATTTCAGACAATTTCGTCGATAATGATCCCCTCCGCATTCGAAACACTTCACAGTCCCCTGTCCATCACATTGAGGTTTATTATAGGGTTTCTCCTGTCGTTTCTCCCTATCGTTACTGCTATGATGTGTCCTCATAACCCGACTTGGGTCCACCTCTAGTTGTTCCACTATCTTTGCTTGCTCCACTAAGAGTGGGAACTCTCTAATCCTCATAGGCACTATCACCTTCATTATATTGTGACGTAAGCCCCTTTCAAAATTTTTGCACCGCCACTCTTTGCTCATATTCTGAGAGTAGATTCGAGCTAGATATTCAAAGCGATCAACATAAGCTTGCATCGATTTATCTCTCTGTAGTAGTCTCAAAAACTATGCTTCCCTTTCATGTCTTGCACTATCTGGAAAGTATTGTCCCATAAATTTTGTCTGGAAACTTGTCCAATTGATGACCTCATTACGAGCTTCCATCATTTGTCGCATACCTCCCCACTAGTACTCAACCTCGCCATTAAGTAAAAATGTAGCATACTTTAGTTTTTGTGCGTCAGTGCACCCGAGCACCCGAAAGATCTTCTCATTCTCTCGAATCCATGCATCTGCCTCGTCCGGAGTTGCTTTACTGTTGAACTTTGGCGGTTTGTGACGCATGAATTCATTCATTCCGTTATGTTGCACTGGTGCGTCCACTACCTGCGGCTGTTGGTGTTGCATCACGTCGACCAACCGCTGAATAGCTTGAGCCATTTCATCAATAGAGTTGGTCGGGTTTTGAGGTCTATGTGCCATTGCTCTAATATATATAATTGATTAACTACCAGTTATTAGTCATAAAACACTACACAATTCAGAGTCACACAACATTAACTAGATGAGCTCATTCCCCACATTCCCAAAGTTTTTTCCGAAAACCTGGCTCTGATACCAAAATGTAACACTCCAATTTTAGAATGTCACGAGAAGGTGTTATGATTCATTTACTTAAAATTAAAATGATTGTATCACGAAAAGACACCTAATAATAATAAAAATTAACTTCAAATTTAAATGTAAATAGGTAATCCAAATGTTAATTTGAAATAATAATAATTAAAAAAACAAAGTTCGAACTAAATACTAGGAATCAAAAGAAAATTTCATAGTCTTCACTGTTTAATTTAAATCAACAAAATAAACCATAATTCCCTGAATCCACTCCATCCTTTCCGAAATCTACTTCGAGTCAGAAATATCTGCATTACCGTCTCTCTAGATGATTCCTCTTCTCTACCAAAGCCACTGAAAAACTCCAACTTGCACTCTTTCTCTCTTTTCCTTCTCCCGTCCTAACCCTTTTTTTTCTAAAGAAAACTTCTAGGGTTTAGCTTTATCTAATCCTACCCAATAATTCAGTTAAGATTTCTAGCCTATTTTATTTTTCTTATCATTTAACTCCAAAAGATATAAAAAAAAAAGGAAAAAAAAATAAGAAATTAAACAAATTGATTGCAGTGTTTTGAAATCCAATATTTCCGCATGCCCCTCGAAACACAGTCCATTTACGCTGCATGGGCCCCACACCTTTAAAGGAGAGAAAAACACAATCATAACTTTCACCTGAGTAATGAGATTCGAACCCATGCACCTGCTCACCAATGCATGCCACTTTCACCACTAAGCTACATGCCATCACATGATATCATATGCATTATAAGACTTAAAACACTTATACTCCACTAACTATAATTCCCTAAATCACTTAAATTATTATTATAAATACCACAATAACTTAAATCTCTCACATAATAATTATTTCCTATTTCATAATTTAATAACCTAATTAAATTAAATAAATTAATAATATTAAGCAAGCCATTAACATTTTTTTTTCTGGATCTTACAATCACAACTCTAGGCTCGACTTTATGATGGCGCAACACTTCTTCTCTATATATCACTAACTCAGGGCCGACTTTATGACGATGCAACACTTCTTCTCTATATATTACCAATTATGGGTTGGCTTTATGATTATGTAACTCTTCTTCTCTACTCCTCGTCATTCCCGCATCGGCAGCATACCCACATGTTGTTTTTGGACAAGTACAAAAACATTTCTAAATATAAAAGGGAAGACGAAGGATGACATCAATGCTTGTTTGGATATGATTAAACTAAATATAGGTGAGGAGTTAACATCGAAAGAAGTTGGAAAGCGAACTTATTTTCTCGCAACATGTTACACTTTGTCTAAAAAGGAGAGAACAAGTTTTTATCGATGTCTTAAAGGAATTAAGGTACCACAAGGATACTCTTCAAATGTAAAGAGTCTTGTATCTATGCAAGATATGAAACTAGTTGGCTTAGAAAGTCATGACTAGCATGTTCTAATGCAACAATTATTGTTTGTGGCAATACGTGGAATCTTACTAAAAAATGTAAGGCTTACTATAATCCGATTATGTGCATTTTTCAATTCCATATGTAGCAAAGTTATTGACCCTTAAAAGTTGGATGAACTTCAAGAAGAGATTTTTATCATATTGTGTCAACTAGAGATATTTTTTCCTGCAACATTGTTTTGAAATCATGGTGCATTTGATTGTTCATCTTGTAAAAGAAATCAATTTATGCAGGCCAGTTTATCTATGATGGATGTACCCAATGGAGCGATATGTGAGGATTTTGAAAGGATATGAGAAGAATCAATATTGGCCATTAGCTATTGAGTTTTGTTCGGAGTACATGTCAAAAAATATATTGGTACTCCCGTAGAAGAAAGGAAAAGTCCTTAAGAGGTGTACATGTGGAAAACAAATCAAGACAAGAGTTTCTGCAAGCACATTTGTATATACTAAATAACACAAAGGAAGTCATATCATATTTAAATTGCACACAAGAACATTGCCATAAATAAAAACCCAAGACAATAAAAGAAATGTGTGTTGACACTAGTACAAAAAAGGATATTGGTCGCGGTTATTTTGGACATTGTGCTTCGGTTATTGAACCGAAGAATATACAGACGAGGTAAAAAAGGGTGGCCTTTTGGCCTCGGTTATGAACCTAAGCATTCAGTTCAAAAACAACTAGAGCCTAATACCCTTTTTGATTTAAATAACTTAAATGAAGTAAAAACAAAAAGGGAATAGGCCTCAGTTCCTTTAATAACTGAGGTATATTTCCTTCTAATTTAAAAGAAAAAGTTTGACACAATCCCGGATGCAATCCTCAGAACATGAAATGTGAGGAACAATGGAAGAGGATATAATCCCGAACGCTTTTGGGAAAGCTAATAAATCCTACCATAGTCCAAGAGTACCTGAACATCAATGACAAGGAACACACGAATAACACCAA